>Ga0214230_100009_pt1 | contig 146411 bp, 134 predicted proteins | sample TroBogypolimnion_6_FD_153068 | JGI IMG/M metagenome (GOLD analysis project Ga0214230, IMG submission 153068) | Freshwater microbial communities from Trout Bog Lake, WI - 22MAY2008 hypolimnion | ecosystem: Environmental > Aquatic > Freshwater > Lake > Hypolimnion/Profundal zone | place: Trout...
AAGAGATAATGCCAAGAAGATATTTTTATCCCTCACTTGATACCTTAAGTTATATCGAACCAAAACAGATATGTGAAATATCAAGAGATGTCTCAACAAGAATACTTTGTTTGCCTATTTATGCTGAGTTGGACAAAAAAGTTCAAGGAAAGATTATAAAAATAATTAAGGATATCATTTGAAAAATGTACTTCTATGCGATGCTAATTTTTGTATTTTACCAATTGTTCAATCAATTATGTCAAAAAAATATCATCTAAGTGTGGCAGGTTCTCTTTTAAGTGACCCTGCACATCAAATCGCAAATAAGTCTATTCCAATTAATTATGCAGATATAGATACTTTGTATAATCATGTGTTAAAAGAAGCATATTCTTACATTGTACCAGGTTGTAATGATAGATCATACCTTTCATTGGCAGAAGTTGCTGAAAAATTAAATTATCCAGGTTTTGATAAATATGAAACAGTTTTAATTATTCATCATAAAGATAAGTTTAGAGCATTTGCAGAAAAGCAAGGCTATCCTGTTCCAAAAGCTGTAAATAATATTTCGAAAGTAAGTGATTTAAAGTTTCCAATAATTGTTAAACCTGTAGATTCATTTAGCGGTAAAGGTACAAATAAAGTTGAAAAGATAGAAGAGCTGGAAAAGTTCTGGGAAGAAGCAAAACAATTTACAAAAAGGGATGCTGTTGTAGCAGAAGAATTTGTAGAGGGCAAACTTTACAGTCATTCAGCATTCATCAAAAATAAAAAAATTGTAGTTGATTTTTTTGTTAATGAATATTGTACTGTTTATCCATATCAAGTGAATAGTTCAAATGTAGCTACTCTTTTAAATCAGAATATTCAAGATGGACTAAGAGAGTGGACAGAACAATTTGCACAAGATTTAGATTTAGTAGATGGTTTAGTGCATACTCAATTTATATCAGATAATAAAACATTTTCTCTTATTGAAATTGCTAGAAGATGCCCAGGAGATTTATATAGTGAGCTTATTCAAAAAAGTACAGGAGTAGACTATGCTGAGCTTTATACTATGCCGTTTATTGGAGAGGAACTTCCAGATAGTATAAAAAAGAAAGCAAATAAGTTTATGTCACGACATACAGTTAGCGTAGATAAAGAGTGCATTTTTATAAGTTCTGGTGTCAATCTTGAGAGTAAGAATATTCAAAATGTCCAACTTAAATATAGTGGACAAAAAATGAAACCTGCACCATTTGATAAATCAGGAATATATTTTATCGAACATGATAGTGCCAAAGAGATGGAAGATTTAACAGAAAAACTAAAACAGTGTATTGTAATTGAGACTTTAGATATTCCAACAAAGGCTAGAAATGAATAGTTATAAGCAACCTTTAAAATTAGCTTTTATTGGTGGAGGGATTGATTCAGCTATTGGCTACACACACTATATAGCTTCTCAAATGGATCATCTTTTTATTGTAAGTGCTGGATGTTTTAGTCGAAAAAAATATATTAATCAAAAAACTGCTCTAACTTGGGGGATTGAAGAAGAGCATTTATATTCAAACTGGGAAGCACTTTTGGAGAATGAGGTACAAAATGTAGATGCGGTAGTAATTTTAACTCCTACACCAAATCACCTTGAAATGATTATGAAAGCTTTAGATTTAGGCTACTCTGTAATTTCAGAAAAAGCACTTGCTACCACTTTTCAAGAGGGAGTAGATATCACAAAAAAGGTAGAAGAAAAAAAAGCTTTTTTTGCAGTAACTCACAACTATACAGGTTATCCAATGCTTCGTGAACTTCAGCATATGATTCAAAATGATAAACTTGGAAAAATCACAAATATAAATATTGAAATGCCACAAGAGAGTTTTGCACGACTTGTAAATGGCAATAAACCAACACCTCAAAGTTGGAGACTTACCGATGGAAAAATACCAGGAGTTTCACTTGATTTGGGTGCTCATTTGCAGCATATGGTCTATTTCCTAACAAATGAAAATCCAACTGAATTAGTAGCTGATGAGACAAGTTTTGGTTGGTTTCCTCAGGTTGTAGATAATGTCTCTTGTATAGCAAGATATGAAAGTGGTATGAGATGTCAAATGTGGTTTGGAAAATCTGCAATTGGTCATAGAAATGGTCTTAGAGTTAGAGTTTATGGTACAAAAGGAAGTGCTGAGTGGTTTCAAATGAATCCTGAAGAGTTATTATTTCAAACTATAGATGGTGGTAGAATGATTATAGATAGAGCATCTGCAAATATTTGTGTATCTAATTTACCTAGATATACAAGATTTAAAGCAGGTCATCCTGCAGGTTTTGTGGAGGCATTTGGAAATCTTTATTTTGATATAGCTGAAAAACTTAGACAGTATAAAATAGATGGTAATCATAAAATTAATTGGTCTTATGATGCGAAACAAGCAACGATTGGTTTGGAAGTATTTGAAGCAATTCAAGCATCTTCAAAAGAAAATAGATGGATTAACTTAAAGGGGTAAAGATGTTAAAAAGATATGATATTCAAGAAGATAAGGAAAGTATACGGGTAATTAATAATTTTTTTAGTGATAACTCAGAAGTAAAAAAATATATATTTGGAACTAATATTGATAGTGGACTTAAAGAGTTGAGTGATATAGTTGAAATTGATGCATTTATTGATGATTTTAGTATTGAAACATATTTTTTAAATAAACCGATAGTGAAAACGGATAATATTGATAAAAATAGTTTGGTTGTTGTTTGCTCAACAGTAAGGACTGTGCAGGTTCTAGAGTTGTTAAGAAATAAAGGTTTTATCAATGTGGTTGACTATATTACATTATTCAAATACAGTAAAAAAGTTGGGTTAAAATTAAGATACATAGAAAACTTTGATATTGAATTTTACAATAACCAAGAAAAATTTAATAAAGTATGTTTGCAGTTTAAAGATAGTTTGTCTCAAAATATTTTTGAAAAACTTGTTAATTACAAATTGACTGGAAATATTAATTTAATGCAAGATTTTAGATGTAATCTAGTTGGACAATATTTTGAAGATTTTTTAGACCTACAAGAGGACGAAGTTTTTGTAGATGCTGGTGGATTTGATGGTCAAACAAGTATAGAATTTATAAAACATTGTCCAAAATATAAGTCTATATATATTTTTGAACCTTCTGAAGAAAATTTAGAATTAGCGAAAGAAAATCTCAAAGAATTTCATAATGTAAATTTTATATCAAAAGGATTATCCAATAAAAAGGAAACTTTAAAATTTGATATCAATGGAGCATCAGGTACAATTTCAGAAACTGGAACAGTCACTATAGAAGTGGATACATTAGATAACTTAGTAAATGAAAAGGTTACTTTTATAAAAATGGATATAGAAGGAGCTGAAGGATTAGCGATTGAAGGGATGAAAGGTCATATACTGAAAGATCATCCAAAAATGGCAATAAGTGTGTACCATAAAGTAGATGATTTTTGGAAGATACCTGAACAGATATTTGCAATTAGAGATGATTATGATATTTATATGCGTCATTACACTGAAGGTACAGATGAAACAGTTATGTTTTTTATGCCTAAAAACACTCAATAGATTAGGTGTCAATTGAATTATATTATATATACAGATAACTTCAATGAGAATGTCGGTGGTACTATTGCATTGCACAAACTATGTGATTTACTAAACAGAATGGGACAAAAGGCTTATCTCTGGCCATGGACCTTACATCGTCCTATTTTTGATAATAAGCATCCATTTACTTCAACTTACCAATTTTTCAAATATTATCGACGAAAAAAGCGTAAAAAGTTTTATACATTCGATGGATTCATTACACCTATTGCAAAACGCTCTGACTTAAGAAATTCAATAGTTATCTATCCAGAAATCATTGATGGGAATCCTTTACAAGTAAGTAATGTTGTTCGATGGCTTCTTCACAAACCTGGATTTCATACAGGAAGAATTAATTATGGAGAAAACGATCTTTATTTCTTTTTTCAGGAAATTTTCAATGATCCAAAATTAAATCCATATCCTAATCATTTACTAACTGTATTATGGGTCAGAGATGACATTTATAAACAAACAAATTACGGTCATAGAGAGGGTGTATGCTATATGGTTCGTAAAGGCAAAGACAGACAATTGGTACATGATACATCTACATCTATTTTACTTGATAATTTGCCTCATCATAAAATAGCAAAAATCATGAATCAATGTGAGTATTTTATCTCTTACGATATGGAAACAATGTACTCTCAGTACGCAGTTTTATGCGGGTGCAAATCAATTGTTATTCCTCAACAGGGTATATCCAAAGAACAATGGCAGCCTAAAGAGGAATTTAGATCTGGTATCGCTTATGGATTTGATGATATCGAAGAAGCTGAAAAAACAGCTCCTTTAGTTTATAATGTTTTAAGAAACATTGAAACAAAATCTAAAGAATCAGTAGAATTTTTCGTTGAAAGAACACATACCTTATTCAAAACTGATAATAAACGTCAGTAATTTTTTTCCAAAGATAAAGAAAGGCCTATTCCTGTGAAACAACTTATTTCTATCGCACTGTGTACCTATAATGGCGAAAAATTTATCAAAGAACAAATAGAATCAGTTCTTGGACAATCATATAAAAATATAGAGCTAATAATAACCGATGACGGTTCCAAAGATAAAACTATTGAGATTATAAAACAGTATATGCAACTCGACGGTAGAATCACCCTTTACGAAAATAAAGAAAACCTAGGCTTCATCAAAAATTTTGAAAAAGCTATTTCTCTTTGCAATGGAGATTTTATCGCACTGTCCGATCAAGATGATATATGGAAACTCAATAAAATAGAAAAATTTGTAAATGAAATCAAAGAAAATGTATTAATATATTCGAATGCAACCATCGTTGATGAAACATCCAATCCAACTGGAAAAGAATTAATTGAAGGGGCTAGACACTTAGTGAATGGAAAATGCAATAAAGCTTTTTTGCTTAATAGCTTTATTTCTGGAAATACTATGATGTTTAAACAAGAGTTGGTCAAATATATCTTGCCAATACCTATACAAATAAGCTACCACGATATTTGGATAAGTTTTGTTGCATCAACTTATGGCACAATTAATTACACAGATGAGTCAATGATATATTACAGAAGACATAGCGAACAAGTAACAACTTCTTCTAAAAAAAATTATAAAAATTACTTAGATAAACTTAGATATAAAAAAGAAAAATTGATACAAGAATGGCAAACTAAGAAAACTAACCTAGAAACATTTAAATCGTTAGCAATACTAAAAGATAGTGATACTATAAAAATAATAGATTTGTTGATTTTTCATTTTAGGAATTATCAAAATATTTATTTTAATATTGATTTATATAAATATTTACTAAAGTACAAAGAAGAAATTTTTGCCAGCATCGTCTTCAAAAAAAGAAACAAACGAATTTTTGGCTATTCTATGGGACTAAAGTTTCATTCTTTTACTTTATTTAAAATTCAAACTTAATAAAGCAGGCTATACATAATGAAAAATACAATCATATGAATTCTACTGAACTCGATACTTTAACAATTGAAAACAAGCTATTTACAATTTGTACATTAGTCACAAATCTACATGAATACAATGAAATGTGTGCCTCATTTAAGCGAGCGGGTTTTTCGGATGAAAATTCAGATTTTTTATATATAGACAATAGCAAACAAAACAAATACGATGCTTACTCTGGTGTACGAAAATTTTTAACTACCGCTAGTGGCAAGTATATTATTATCTGCCATCAAGATATTTTATTAAACTTTGACGACTACGACACACTGCTTCAACGTATTGAAGAGATAAATGCACTTGATAGTAATTGGGCTATTTTAGGAAATGCTGGACATAGCAGCTTTAATGATTTTAAACTTAGGATGACCGATCCTCATGGTGAAAATAGGTTCAAAGGTCCTTTACCTGCAAAAGTTTATGACTTAGATGAAAATTTTGTCGTCATAAAAAAGAGTGCTCAGCTAAGCATATCTAACAATATAGGTGGATTTCACTTTTACGCCACAGACATGTGTATGATCGCCGATATACTAGGTTTTAGTGCTTATGTTATCGATTTTCATCTATTTCATAAAAGTGGAGGAAACTGTAACAGAAGCTTTTTTGAATCTAAAAAAAGATTGATAGACAAATACACTTATGCTTTTAGACCTAGATATATGAAAACAACATGTACAAAATTTTTTATCTCAGGTTATTCCGTGCTGAACAAACTCATGATGAATAAACACATGTACAGCATACGAAAGCGTCTAAAGTAGTAAATTAACACCTTTTTGCTACAATAAGACCACTTTTTGACTAAGAATAAACGCATTGAAAGAAGAGTATGAAAAACTATAAAAGTAATGGGAGATTATAGACTTGGAAAACAAACAGCCAACTGCAATCATATGCCTTTCTCCCTACAGTGGAGGGATGGAACTAGATGCCATCAAACTTGCTAAAAAATTGAGTGCTTCTCTTCAAATTGTTATGATTGCAAAAAAAGATTACTTCATTGACAAACAACGCAATGAATACCTTGGGTACAATGGAATAAAGCTAGAAACCATCTCATTCAAAAGCTCACTAAGTCTGAGCATTATTTTAAATGTCAGAAAAATTATCAAACAATACGGCATCAAAAATATTATCTTTTTCGGTGCTAGCGAGCTAAAGTCACTCTACTTTTCACTTTTAGGCTTAGATATAAATCTCATCGTACGTCATGGCACAACAAAATCACACCCAAAGAAAGATTTGTTTCATAGATTGATTTATTCAACTGTTGCATATCATGTAGCTATCTCTAAACATCTTAGTAACAATGTCAAATATATAATTCCCTTTGGAAAAAAGACAAAACTAGTCACAATCATTCCTTCCATGCAAAAGGAGTGTTCAATAAAAGAAAAAGTCTTCAACACCGATCTTCAGCTTTTACATGTAGGTCGTATCACAAAAGGAAAAGGACTTAAAGAAGCATTACTCGCTTGTGAGATTTTATATGAAAATAATATAAAATTTCATCTTGACAGCTATGGAGAGATGGCTTCTGGCTATGAAGTAGAGTTCAACTCTTTCATAAATTCACTTGAGTATAAAGACTCTTTTACTTTATGTGGATTTACAAATAATATCTATGATGAATATCCAAAACATGATATTTTTATCTTTCCTACAAAGGGAGAAGGTTTTGGAAATGTGGTGATGGAAGCAATCGCACATGGCATCATCATTTTATCGTTTGACAATACCTCTATAACCAATTTCAAAGAGATGGGCTTTCATATACATTTAGCTACTAACGGTTCAGTAGATGAACTAAAAGAGAAACTTTTATATATAGCAAATAATCTAGAAAATGAAAGAAATCTCGCACTTGAAAATCAAGCATTAGCAAAGAGATTTTTCGCACCGCAAAGAGAAGTACAAGAGTACATCAATTTACTTCAGTAGTAGTTTCAACCCAAAACGGCAGGCGTCGTAAGAGTAAGGCTCTAACTCTCTTGCTAACCTCAAATAATATTTAGCTCGAGTATAATTTCCCTTTTTATAATGTTGACGAACACGGCTAAGATAAAGGATGCTTTTGCCTTTTTTGATGGCACTCTGCGAACTTCCTTTTAAATTTTTTGCATAGTCAACCGTGTAAAGCTGAGCATTAAAAAGTTTATACGAAGAAGCACTTTTAAAGATTGATTCTGAATACACACGATAACTTCCTAAGTGCTCAGGAATTTGGCACACTCTTCCATATTGCGTTTTAATCATATGTGCCAATTTATCATGAAGCATCAACGTATGTGGAATGTTATAAAAATGCTCATCCAAAGAAGAGCGTCTATACATATTGGAACTGTTGATGATATGGTTTTGAATAGTGATATTGTTAATAGTTCCAGTCGTTCCGTTCTTTGCCTTTGTTTTTTTAAAAAACACACCCTCTTTATCTATAAAATGGACAGGATGATGCACCATACTACATTCTGGATGTTGATCTAAAAAATCTACTTGCTTTTGCAGTTTAGTGGGAAACATCAGATCATCACCATCCAAATGGGCGATATATTCTCCTCGTGCCATTTTCGTTGTTTCTATATAATTTCCGGTATGCCCTAGGTTTGTAGTTCTAAAAATAGGTTTAATTAAATCCGGATATTTGTCTGCATACATTTTAATGATTTCAGGTGTTCTATCTGTCGAAGCATCATCGCCAATAACAATTTCAAATGGCACATCTAATTTTTGATTGACGATACTATCTAATGTTTCTTCAATAAAAATTTCTTGATTGTAAGTAATGACAGTTACACTCAGTTTTATGTTTTCAATTTCCATGCTGCTTCAACCCCTCTTCACATATATATTTTTTCTCTTCTTTGTTTTTATAGAATCTTGCCCACTGCTCTTTTGTCGTCGGATTATTCTGTTTTTCATGATATAAGTGAAAAGTATTTGCAACATTTTTACAAGAAAAAAGCTCTAAGCCATAAGCTCTAAATCTCCAATCTAAATCCATATCATCTGGCAAAGAAGACTCGCCATAACTCTCGTCAAATCCATTTATAGCTATCATATCATCTCTAAAACAAGAAAAATTACAGCCTATAAGACTTGTATTTCTTTTTCTATTTGCGATAAACTTGTTGTAAATCAAAGAGTCACAGCTTACATGTAAGCCCTGTTCAAATCTCGCATTTCTATCAAACATAAGTCCAAAGCCTAAAATAAAATAGTATTTTTCCAAACTATATGCGTTGAGACTTCCTTCTCTAAATTTTTTTGTCAAATCAGCATTCAAGTTAACACGTCGTCCAGCTAAGACTTTTCCTCTTTGTGCCAAAGAAACATGTCCCTCAACAAATGTGGAATATGGGATAATATCACCATCTAAAAAGATAAGATACTCTCCAGAACTTTTTATTATTCCATTATTTTGTGATCTTGATTTTCGAACGCCTATATCTTCTTGAAAAGTATGTTTAACATCTAATCCTTTTATAGAAGCGATATACTCTTTCATCTCATTTGAATCATTATCTTCTGCGACAATCACTTCAAAATTTTTATATGTTTGAGTTTTTAGTGCTTCTATAATAAGATTTAATGACTCTATATCCTTATAAACGGCTATTATTATACTTACTCTCATAAACTCTCCAAAATCTCTTTTAATTTCACAAACTGCTTCTCATTGGAAAACATCTCTTCACACTTCTCTTGTCCGGCTATTGCAACTTTTTTTCGTAAATCTGCATCATTCATCAGCATCTCTATTTTTTGAGCAAGACTCTCATGGTTTTGATTTTCAAATAATAATCCCGTTTGCTCATCATCTATGATCTCTACGACTCCGCCACTGTTTGCACCGATGACCGGCGTGCCAACTTGCATCGCTTCTATGAGAACGAGTCCAAAAGTCTCTCTCTTGGATGCCAAAACCACAGTGTCACATACTTGATAAAAGTGATGAGGATTTTTCATAAAGCCTAAAAAGTGGATATTTTTCTCGATACCTCTACTTTTGACCTCGCTTTTTAGCTCTTGGAGATAGCTTTCTTTCATCGCATGACCAACAAAATACGCGTTTACATGCGTAGTGCCCTCTGGGTGTAAGTCTTTTTTGACCAAAATATCTACTGCTTTTATAAGAAGATGTTGCCCTTTTGCCTCGTTGATACGCCCGACCATCCCGATATTGAAACTATTTTGTTCAAATCCGAGTTTGTTTTTTAACTCTTTTACCTCGTCATCATTTAACAACTCAGGCTTGTCCGAACCCATATATAAAACCTCGATCTTCGGTCGTATGGGCTCTGGTATAAAACGCTCCAACTGCTCTTTTACCTGATGCGTAACAGGTAACATAAGTGAGATATTTTTATAAAGCCATCTATGGTACATATCGTCTTTAAAACGTGTCATCGTCATATTTCTCGTTTGCACTATGCGAGGCTTACATGTAGAGAGTTTTTTAGCCAGAACTGCCACAAAAAGGTCTTTCGTCCAATGTGTGTGAACAATATCTATTTTGTTAGCATCGATAATTTGTGCAAGTTTTTTTGCCGTCGCAAAAGTAGCAAATCCTCGGCCTCTTTTCATCATCTCATATCTATAACTTGTATCTTTATAGTACTGCTCAAGTTTTCCACGAGAGTTGATAACACTTATAACATTCATTTCGACATCAAGTGCTTTAGCAGAGCGCACCATATAAAGTTCAAGCCCACCAAGGTCTGGAGAAAGGCACAATTCTAAAAGATTTTTTTTACTCATTTTCTTGCATCTCCAACATTAAAGCGTATTTCATGTAAGAACTAAATGCAGATATGACAGCAACATTCCAGCCATTTATGCCATGAAACGCTCCACCTTTTAAAATAAGTGCTTTAAACAAAGCTCCCACGCCGTGTAAAAATGGATCAAAAGAAGACGCACGTTTGCCCTCTTCGTGAGCAATTTTTGCTCCGCGAGTGATGAATTTATGTGAAGTTTTTATCATCTGTGCATAATCTGCATAAGAGTAATGAAGCATATCAGCACTCAAATCTTTGACATTATTTGTTTGAACTCTTGCGTGTCCGCCAGCGGTAGAAAAACCACATTTCTGGCGGTTATAGAGTCTTGTGACACGATCTGGATACCAAAGTTTGATGAAGTTTTTACCCACAAAAGTCTTTCTCGCAAACGAAAAAGCATCGTAAGAGGTTGTGTCTAAATCAAGATTTTTGATAGCTTCTATGGCATTCTCATCGAGACGTTCATCAGCATCGATGCTCAGTATCCACTCATTTGTCGCCAACGGTGCACCAAAAGCTTTTTGCGGACCATCTCCAAGATAGGCTTGTTTAACTACTTTTGCACCCAAAGCCTCTGCTATCTCACAAGTTCTATCTGAACTTAAAGAATCTATGACAAGCACCTCATCACATACTCTTTGAACAGATCTTATGACTTCGGCGATATTTTTCTCTTCATTGAGAGTTATTATATTTGCGGTTATTTTCATGAATATATTTTATCATAGTAACTATTTGATATAATTTGAATCAGGAGATTTTATGATTTTTTACTCTTTTTTTATTCTACTTTTAACGGCGTATCTTTTTATTGTGTTTAAACGAGCGAAAAAATACAAATACAACACCTCAAGTGACTATATTTATGATTTACAAGCACCGCTTTGCAGTGAACTTACTCTTACAAACGGCTCACTTGTTCTTCCACAAAATCATGATGAGTTTGATACACTCTTTTTAAAACTCTCGCTTGATTTTTCGCTGCTTTCTCTCTTTTTCAAACCTTTTATCAAGCTTGGAAATACGAAACATTTTTTTGAGTATGGAGCAAAGGGAATACGATATCTTAATATCTCACATCATAAAGAGAAAAATATAACTCTTACATGTAAACATTTAAAGCTACAAACAAAGCAAGTCACTCTTTATGGCTATAAAAACGAAATCGATCTCTCTAAAAAAATAGTTATTTTAGCTCCTCATGCAGATGATGCCGAAATCGCAGCTTTTGGGCTCTATAAAAGTGCAAAAGATGTAACCATAGTCACAACGACCATCGGTGAACACGGGATGTGTAACTATTGTGATCTTTACAAAGACAAGATAACAGCATCGCTGAAAAAAGCGGAACTTCGCACTTTTGATGCGCTTTGCGTTCCTATGCTCGGCGGTGTCGATATATCAAAATCTCTTACTTTGGGTTATTTTGGCGGTAGTTTAAAATGGATGAGTGAACATCCAAAAGAGTTGGCTGCATCGCTTGTCAAGGGTTTTGGTGAGATGGACAATTACAGAAAAGTCTCTCATGCGAGTGTAAAACTTCCACTTAGTGTCATACCGCGATATGATTCATTCTTAAATGATTTAGAGCAGATACTTTTACAGACACAACCAGCATACATCATCACTCCCCATCCGGCCATTGACAGTCATCCAGATCATAAATATACGACCTATGCGCTTCTTGAGATCCTTAAAAAGCTCAATCTTACATGTAAGCTTTTGACCTATACCAATCATCTTCAACTCAGTGAGACATATCCTCTTGGCCCAATGCACTCAAGTATCACTTTGCCTCCAAATAAAACTGCCTTTTATTTTGATTCTGTTTACTCATTTGATTTGGATATCTCTTTGCAAAGTGATAAATTTTTCGCACTTGAAGCGATTCATGACCTAAGAGATTCTCTCGTCTTTATATCTATAAAAAAAGCGTACAAACAGTTCAATAAAATGTTCAAAAGAGTTCTAAGCGGAAAAGATAAAAGCTACTATAAAAGAGCCGTGAGAGCTAATGAGCTCTTTTTTGTAGTAGAGAGTGAGAAACTAGATAATTTACGATAAATAAAGTTCCTTATATCTATTAACTATCATCTTTGGAGTGAAACGCTGTGTAAATTTTTCAAAATCCCACTCTTTTTCTTCATTTAAAGTTTCAACCATCTTTTTAGCAAACATTTCGGTATCAAAGTCAACTAAATAGTTTTCAAGTTCATCAACCATAATATCCTTGACTCCACCTTTTGATTTTGTAGAAATTAGTTTTGTATGACATGCCAATGCTTCCAATACTACTGTGGGCAAGCCTTCTGCTGTAGATGTCAATGTAAATAATTTTGCGTTTTCAACCCAAGGAAAAGGATTGCTAAGCAGACCAAGTAGTCTTACATGTAAGCCAAGATCAAGCTCTTTTATTTTAGATTTTATATTTTGCATATCATGACCATCACCAACGATCACAAGCGGCATACTCAACTGCAAATGATCTCGTGCATATTTGTAAGACTCAAGTAAAAATGAGATATTTTTACTTGGAGTAACTCTACCTACAATGATAATATAATCGCCTTCTATGTCTGGCACATAAGCTTTTTTTTGAATCTCATCAATATTTAGCGGGTTGTTTACGACGCTGACAGATTTGGCTTTCACAGAAGTAAGCCTGAGAACTTCTTCGATTTCCTCTTTTACACCACTTGATACACCTGCTAAATTTTTACCACTGTACACACATTTTATATAAAAATTGTCTATCTTTGAGCCATGCTTTATAAATACACTCTCTACCATTTGTACAACTCTATCATCTTTAAATGGCCAAATAAGTTCAAAAGTCCCATGCCCACGCATAATGATAAGATCAAATTTTCCATACTGTTTTTCAAGTTTTTTAAGTTTGTATTTAAAGACTGGTGCGAAAAGCAAACCAGCATAAATAAAATAAGTTCCTCTAAAAATACCATTTAAAAATTTCGCAAAAATAGCTAAGAATGCACCGATGATGGTCATATTTAACGCTTTATCGAGGTTAAAATGATGAAAATGCACACTCTCTTTAGGAGTAAATGCTCTCTTTTTATCCTTAAAATAGATAAGATGCGACTCATCGCCCGCATCTGCAAAGGCTTCGGAAAGGTTTACTGCAACCCTTTCCATTCCACCTATCTTCAAACTTCTTACAACAACTGCTACACGCATAAAAACTCTCCATATTAAAATGTTATAATAACGTACAAAATAAATAAAGCAGGTTAATTTGTCCTACAAACTCCAACTCAATCCCAAATATGAGAACTTTAAAGAGCCTCTTTTAACTATTCAAACTATTTTTAAAAACTCTGATGGGAGCATTCATAAAGCAAGAAATGAACTCAAAATCATCGAACTACTTGGCATCAAATGTGTTGTCAAATCTTTTAAAGTGCCTCACATTATCAACCGTATCGCTTATACACATCTTCGAGAGGGAAAAGCTAAAAAGTCTTTTACAAACGCCCTTCAACTTCAAGCCTTACATGTAAACACTCCTGAACCTATCGGTGTCATCGAGTTTTTTCAATCTGGTCTTTTGAATGAAAGCTACTTTATCTCTGTTTATGAACCTTATGATTTTACAATCCGTGAAGTGTTTCATCATAAAGTAGAAAACACTGAGCAGATTTTAAAAGCGTTTGCACACTTTAGCTACGATTTGCATCAAAAAGGGGTGTGGCATGTGGATTATTCACTTGGAAATATTCTTGTAACGAAACTTCCCGATTGTTATAAATTTTCTCTTGTTGACATTAACCGAATGCAGTTTAAAACCATCACGCCGCAAGAGGGACTCAAAAACTTTAACAAATTCTGGGCCAAAGATAAAAATGACCTCGTCATCATCGCAAAAGAGTACGCCACACTCGCCTCTTTAGATGAAGAAGAAGCGATAAAAATAGTCTTGGAAGAAGCGAAAAAACTTGAAAATATGGTCAATATAAAGAGAAAGCTAAAGGGCAAATAGTATATGGTCTCTATTTATAAAAATGAATACGAGAGGACTTACTCAGCTTATAAAGATGCCATAGCTTCTTTAATCCTTCGCTCTTTTTTGCTCATCATGAGGGATCATATAGTGTTTGAGTAAAATCACTAAATACAAAACTTTTTTATGAAAAACACGCTACAATTTCCGTATAATTATGCGGAATATATTAAGGAGAATAAAGAGATGGTTACATATACAACAAATGAACTTATTCCATCATCAGAGTTTGCCAAAAAGTTTGGAACTTACTTATCTCAGATTAAAGACAATACAATAGATAAATTTGCCATACTTAAAAATAATAAGGTAGAAGCTGTCCTTATCTCTAAAGATGAATATGAAAGAATGAGTGAGGCTTTAGAACTTTTAGAACATCAAGAGATTTATAAAGTTGTGCAAGAAAGAACCTCTAAGCCTTATAAAACAATATCTCTAGAAGAGATGGCAAAAAAATTTGATATAGATTTAGACAAGCTCAACTGATGTACACAATAGAGTTTCACGAAGATGTAGAAAAAGATTTAAAAGAGTTGGGTCACAGTACTAGAACACTTGTGATCAAAAAACTACTTAAAATCGCTGAAAACCCATTACTCGGTGATGACCTTGGGAACAAAGCGAATCAAAATCTATCAGGACTTAAAAAAGTATATGTGGACAACAAACGTGTAAGAATTGTCTATAAGATTGTAGAAGAGAAGATAGAAGTATTTGTTGTGGCTGTTGGCAAAAGAGATAGTATGGAAGTATATAAAAAAGCAGCAAGTAGAACTTGAAAAAAAGAGTTATAAAGCTTTTAACGTTGCTTTTACTTCCTCAACCATCTGAGCTCTCTTTTGCTGATCATGAGGAATCATATAATGCTGTTGCTTCGACTCATCGCTAATACTTTTCCATCTCTTTGAGCTCGCAAAAAGAGAGTCTCCAAAGAAGGTCATCGTTGGAGTTCCGACAAGTGCTGCTAAATGATACGTGCCTGTAGATGTAGAGATAAAAAGCTTAAACTTTGAAAGTAGTTTGGCAAAATTCACGAGTCCATCTTTTGAGATATAAAACACGACATCCGCGTTTTGAAGTGCATTTTTGCAATATTCATAAAGAGTTTGCTCATCAGGTCCAAAGGTCATCACGACTTGATAACGGTTTACATGCGAAGTACCCTTTGGGTGTAAGGCATTTTTTACCAACTCGATATACTCATCAATCGTCCAGTTAGCATCACTTGAACCGCCAAATCCCGGGTGAAAAGCGATCACCTCTTTTTTGATGCTATTCTCTTTGCAAAAACTCTCATACATCTCTTGCGCATCATCAAACTTTAAAAGCGGCTTTTCAAAATGCAAATCCATCTTAGGAAATAACACTTTTGCAAGCTCTAAATTGTACTCAAACTCCGTCATCTTCACTTCGCTTCGTCGCTGTTTTACTCGATGTGTGTAAAAGATTTGGGCTATCTTTGTAGCCGGTGCTATGCGCTTTGAAATGCCCGCTAAAAACTGCGCAATTGCTACACGGGTGTTTGAAAAGAGGGTAAGTGAAACATCTGCTTTGGCTTTGCGAAGCTTTTGTGCAAGCTCCCACACCGAGCTCTTGCCATCATCGACAATCACCTCATCGATAAAATCACACGCACGAGCCAAACTCTCATTTAATGGTGCCACGCAGACTATGATGTGGTTACGCGGATCATACTGTTTTAAAACCTTACATGTAGGAAGTGCCGTAATAAAATCACCAAGTTTATCTGTACGAACGACTAAGATACGCATCAATCTTTTCTCACATGCATAAATGAGGCAAATCTTGGTTTGCCCTTCTTTGTAAAGCCAAAATATTTAAAAGTGATGATGGAACCAAGTGCTGGAGGATTTTTTCTATTCTCTTGACTAAAACCAGATCCTATGAAAAGGTGTGTACCGTTTTCAAGTTCCACTTCCAGACTTCCCATCAAGCCACTATTCTTGCCAACGCCTTTTTTATAGCCGATAACTTTTCCTTCCATATCTTGAGCCAGTTTGACCTTTAAAACAGAATCGCTTCTGCCATCAAAATAATCTCTTGAGCCATCTTTTATGACCGCTCCTTCTCCCCGTTTTTTCACTACTTCATGCAGAAATGCTTTGAGTTCTTTTGAATTGTGACAGATTTTTTGTTCAACGATTCTTACATGTAAGAGGTGATGTGCATCAATGTAATCTTGCGCTTTTTGAAGTCGTTGCGTGAAATTTCCCTCAGCGTTTGGCACTTCAAAGATGTTGTAAGTGATCTCTTTCCATTTTTCGCTCGGTTTGTCATCCATCACAATCGACTGGATATTTTCAAAATCCGCGCGCGCAGTCCAAAGCTCGCCATCAAGTGCAAACGGAGGTAGATCTTTTATAAACCATGCAGGAGCGTTTATAGGTTTATTTTGACGAGAGAGAAGTTGTTTTCCATCCCAATATCCACGGATGCCATCAAGTTTCTCAGACATCATCCAGCCGGAGATATTTTGATCAGTGTAGATATTTGGTTTTTGCAACGTTAGGGCATTTCCTTGCAAAACAAGGAAAAGAAGAAATGCAAAAACCTTGAGCATTTTAGTTTACACCGATCTGAAAATACTCAAATCCCATTTTTTGCATCTTCTCTTTGCTAAACTGATTACGTCCGTCAAAGAAGATTGGAGATTTCAACAATTTTTTTATCTCATCAAAATCAGGACTTCTAAACTCTTGCCATTCGGTTACAAGGATTACCGCGTCAGCGTCTTTGAGAGCATCATATTTACTATCGACATAACTTACTTTATCATTGCCTTTAAGATAATGAGTCTGGGCTTCATGACGTGCTTTTGGGTCATACGCTATAATATTTGCGCCACGTGAAGTGAGCTCGTTGATGATAGTAATCGCACTTGCCTCGCGCATATCATCCGTCTCAGGCTTAAAGCTCAGTCCCCAAACTCCAAAAGTTTTGCCCTCTAAGTTTTCGCCAAATCTTGTGATCACTTTATTTGAGATCACATATTTTTGTGCATAGTTGACAGCTTCAACAGCATCCAAGATACGAGGTGTATAGCCAAAATCTTTTGCGGTTTTTGCTAATGCTTGCACATCTTTTGGAAAACAGCTTCCGCCATATCCGCAACCCGGATAGATAAAACTGTAACCGATGCGGCTGTCGCTTCCTATGCCGTTTCTTACTTTGTTGATGTCCGCTCCCACGCGCTCACAAATCTGGCTCATCTCATTCATAAAAGAAATTTTCGTCGCAAGCATCGCGTTTGCCGCGTATTTTGTCATCTCTGCTGATTTGATATCCATCGCTATAAATCTATCATGATGCTTCATAAAAGGAGCGTAGAGTTCACGCATAACCTCTAATGCTTTTTCACTCTCAGCACCGATAACCACGCGGTCAGGATGCATAAAGTCATTGATTGCAGCGCCCTCTTTTAAAAACTCAGGATTACTAACAACATCAAACGTAATACTAACACCGCGTTTGTCAAGCTCTTCTTGAATGGTCGCTCTTACTTTTTCAGCCGTTCCTACAGGAACAGTCGATTTGTCCACGACGACGATATAATCTTGCATACTTTGCCCAATTTTTTTAGCAACAGCTAAAACATATTGAAGATCGGCACTTCCATCTTGACCCATCGGAGTTCCCACGGCGATAAAAGAGATAAGCGATGAAGCAATCGCTTCAGTCGCGTTTGTCGTGAACTTTAATGTCCCTTTTTTATAGTTTTCAAGCGTCATATCCTCTAAACCCGGTTCATAAATCGGGATGATTCCCTTTTCTAGTTTTGCTATTTTGTTTTCATCTATGTCGACGCAAGTGACTTTGTTTCCCATCTGAGCAAAACATACACCGCTTACTAATCCAACATAACCTGTTCCGATAACTGATATTTTCATAAATAAATTCCTATATTCTTAATATCTATGATTTTACATTAAAAAGGATATAATTTGACTTATTTCCTATGAGAAAGTCTTATGAAACATATAATTTTAACTCTCTTCTTATTTTTATTTCTTGGTTGCAGTCAAACTAGTCTGCAAACAGCGTGGACAAGGACTAAAGATGCTTCCTACTCAGCAGTAACAGATCCCGTCACTTGGGCTCCTATGGCCGTGGGCATTACACTTTATGCGACAAACACAGATCAGAGAATATCAAAAGATATCATGAATCATCCTCCCTTTTATCTGGCAAATGATGATATGTATAGAGAGATCAATGGAGCCGAAACTTATCTTACGGCTCTCATGATTGATGATAATGATTCAGTAACAAAACTCAAACGTGTTGCCGTAGAAGCTACTGGCTTTGCCGTTGCAAGAACTGTGACAGATACATTGAGTTACTCAATTGAAAAAGAAAATCCTTCACATACAAGAGATGATGCCATCGGCTCGCATCATGCCATTGACACATTTACGGGTTCTGCTATGAACAGACGCAATGTCGACCAGCTTGATATCCCAGAGTGGGGGAAATATACCCTTAATGGTATTAGTTACTTCACAGCATCTGCTAGTGCTTTTGCCCGTGTACAAGAGGGTGGGCACTCGCTCGGAGATCAATTTGTACATGCATCTATAGGCAATTTTCTAGGTCTCTTTATTCATGATCTTTTTATGAAAGAGGACACACATATAGAACTCTCAGTTGCAAATGATGCTGCTTACATGTACACCAACTGGAAATTTTAAACGAGTGGCTATAAAACTCAAATGGATAAAACTTTGAAAGAACCTTTTATCTGGGATGAATTCTCAGATCAGCCTTATCAACTCAAAGATAGAAAATTTAAAAAGATGATGCGTCGGCGTGAGCTAATATCAAATCTCAAAACCTTTTTTATCGCTCTTTTCATCCTTCCACTTTCAATGTTGCTCATCCCTTTTGTGCCTCGAAAAAATGTGGACAGTGATAACTTTTTTGCGATGAGTGTCAATCTTGAGAAAGAGCCCTCTATGACTCCTGAACTTTTAGAGGAGTTGGGAGTTGATCATATTTTAGTGCGCTGTAAGCTTTGGGAGATGGATAAACTTCAAGAACTATACGATTTTATCCTTTCTTGCCAAGCAAAAGAGGTTACACTAAACATCCTTCAAGACCGCGAACATATTGAAGATCTTGAGCTTTTAAAAAGAGATCTTCGCACGATATTTTCAATTCCTCAAATCAGAAGATTTCAGATCGGTTCTACTATCAATCGCGCGAAATGGGGTTTTTTCAGCGTGGATGAATACAACAAGTTTTACAAAGTAGCTTACGATTTGAAGCTTCATGAGTTTCCCGATATTATTCTCATCGGCAGTGGAGTGATCGACTTTGAGTACCACTTTACAGCGCATACGCTTTTTAACTTTTTCCCTTACATGTACGACGGCGTTGCCTCACTTTTATATGTCGATAGACGCGGAGCACCTGAAAATACACAGATGGGATTTAATCTTATAGATAAGATCGCACTGCTTAGTACGATGGTCTCTCTGAGCCCAAAAAGTAGGAACCGCCTTTACATCACAGAGACAAACTGGCCCATCTCAAACACCGCACCATATGCACCCACAAGTGAACATGAGTGTGTGGATGAAGAGAGTTATGCGAACTTTTTAGTACGCTATTATCTTCTCTCATTTGCTTCACAACAAGTCGATGCCGTGCTCTGGCATCAGCTCATCGCTCCGGGATACGGACTCATAGACAATCGCAAGGAAGTGAGAAAACGTAGCGCATTTTATGCGTTTAAAACAATGCTTGTATTTTTAAAAGGTTCACAATTTTTACGCCTTGATATAAAAAGAGGTTATCATATTCTCCAATGTCTTAAAGAAAACAAACTCATACAAGTTCACTGGTCTTTGAATGAACAAATCATTAAAAATGAAGACTACTTTGATGCTTATTCTCGAGATGGAGAGCTCATAACAAGCAATGAAATAAAAATTTTTAATGCCCCTATTTATTTACAAATCAAGGATAAGTTATAATTTCATCTATGAATAAAAAAATAATCAATGTCCCGCTGTATGTATGGATAGCATTTCTCCTCACTTCACTCATTTTTGTCCTTTTCCCGCAGATCGATATTTTTGTAAGCTCTCTTTTTTACTCTAAAGAAAGCGGTTTTTTTACAAATAACACTTGGTATGAACCAATTTTATACAATTCGATACAACCTGTTGTCACTCTAGCCATCATTTTGCCTATGCTTGTATGGCTTTATAATATTGCAGCAAAAAAAGATCTCTACCATGTAAATAGAAAAGTGATTCTCTATCTTTTGTTAATCGTCGCTATTGGTCCAGGTCTCATCGTGAACAGTATTTTTAAAGATCATTGGGGGCGCGCTCGCCCAGCTGAGACAACACTATTTGGAGGAACGAAAGAGTTCACTCCAGCTTTTATCATCAGCGACCAAAATGGTTACTCTTTTAGCTGTGGTCATGCAGCAGGTGCATTTTTCTTAATCGCTCCAGCTCTGCTAGTTCGTAAAAGACGAGCATTATGGATGAGTCTAGCCGTTGGTTACGGGTTTGCTATCAGCTACATTCGCATCGCTGCGGGCGGGCACTTTTTTAGCGACACCGTCGTCTCATTTTTTATCGTTTATATCACGACACTTATCTTTTATGGATTATTTTTTAAGGAAGACAAACATGAAATTTCGTAATCAGCTCACACAAATCCTCACTATCGTTCTCTTTAGTTTTATCGTTTTGATGGCTATTCGCTTCTCTCTTTATGAATTTTATAAAACTGATTTTTCTAACCTCACTACTAGTGAGTTTTATGCATCACTTTTGATGGGATTTCGTGTTGACATGATTACTATTTTCACGTTCTCCTCAGTCTTTGTCCTTTTGCTTCTCTTTGTCAAATCGCCAAGAACAAGAGTACTTATCGGGATTGTATGGGCGCTCATCTTAACGACTATTTTTATTCTCAATTTCAGCGATGTTCTTTACTATGACTATATCCATAGACATATGTCAAATGAGCTATTTAACCTCGGTAGTGATACCGACATTATCACTGGAATGGCATTTGGTTCTATGCTTCCTTATACGCTAGGCGCATTTATTTTATCTGCTATATTTTTATATGTTGTTTATAAAATTTTTACACATAAACCAAGACATTTTATCTCAGGTAAACAACTCTTCATCACGACTTTAGTTGTTGTCTTAGTTCTTTTTATTGGAATACGCAACAACTTTTTAGGTAAAGGTTTTGGCACAAGTGATGCCTATGCTGTTGATAAAGTAAGCAGTGGAAACCTCGCGCTTAATGGTTTTTTTACCATGTATAGAACCGCTAAATCTCCTGCAAAACATAATCTTATGAATCTTGACAAAGCTGTAGAGATCACAAGAGCAGAACTTGCCTCACCAAATACACCTTTTTTAGATAACAAATATCCACTCGAACGGGAATATAAAGGAAAAGACACCCCAAAATACAACGTCGTCATTGTACTCTTAGAATCTTTTGGCGCTGAACATCTTGATGGTTTTACTCACTACAAAGAGCTGGGTATCACACCGTATTTTAAACAACTGAGCAATGAAGGGCTGAAATTCACTAACTTTTATTCAAACGGTTATCGCTCTATTTTTGGAATCACATCTATCTTTACAGGTATCACGATTCCTGCAGGATTCGAGTATCTTGGACATGGACTTGAGCTCTCAAATCTCAGCTATCTGGGCAGAGTTGCAAAACAAAACGGTTACTCAACCCTCTCGATGCAAGCGGCGAACAAGCGTTCATATCGAGTCGATGCAGTGAGTGGACTTGCAGGATTTGATAACTATTACGGTGCAGAGGATATGCCAAACGTTGAGACTGTCGATCCTGGACGTGCGCCTGAAACCGGAACGTATGATTATAATATGTTTGATTTTTACCATAAAAAACTCAATAAGATGAAAGAACCTTTTTTAGGATTTGCTTTTACTGACACAACTCATTCAGACTTTTATCTTCCTAGTAAAAAGTTTGAAAGATATCCACATGATCTGCAAAACTATAACGGTTCTCTTAACGCACATATTTATACCGACGATGCTATTAAAAGATTTATGGAAAGCGTCAAAAAAGAGCCTTGGTTTGACAGAACGATCTTTATCTTTACCTCCGATCACGGCAGCGGCGATGCGCTAAATCCCATCGCAAGACAATATCGTCCCGATGATAAACCGCTCCCAAGCATCGAGCATTTTAGGATTCCTCTCATTATCTACGCGCCAAAAATATTTAAGCCGCAAGTGATTACGACCCTTGGAGGTCATAACGATATTTTTCCAACAATCGTAGATATGCTTGGTTGGAAGGCAAATATCACGACTATGGGAAGCTCACTTTTTGATAAGGATATAAAAAATAGATTTGCATACTTTTTTGCAGGCGATCTTATTGGTCTTAAAACAGATAGCGGCTACATAAAATACAATTTTAAAGATGTAGTTGAAACATCAGCAGATGCAAATAAAACAGCACAAATGAAAGAGATTCTCTTTGCTATTGATACAGCGGAAGCAACGCTTCTAACAAAAAATAGATGGAAAAAATGAGAATCCTCATCATCCTTCCAAACTGGCTTGGTGACGCACTTATGGCGACGCCGGCTATTGAAGCTCTGAGTGCGTATTACCCAGATGCGAGATTTACTTTTGTGGGAAGTTATGTTTCGATTGAAGCGCTGAAGTATCATCCAAAATGTGAAAAAGCAATCATTGACAATACAAAAAATGGCGGAAATAGATTTATAAATACGTATAAACTTGCAAGAGAATTAGGGGAGTTTCACTTGGCGGTGAGCTTTCGCGATCAGCTTCACGCAACTCTACTTTTACGCTGGACAAATACTGTCATCTGTTGTGCTCGAGGTTCTTGGCATTCAAAATTTCTCCTAAGTCATGCACCGAACATTGTAACGCAGCAGCATCTCGTTTTGCAGTATCTTCAAATCACTACATGTAATCTAAATAACAAGCCCTTAGACACAGAACCTCTCAAACTTTACATTCCTACGCATCAGTTTTCAAAGCCTACTTTGGGGATCAATGCCGGCGCAACATATGGAAGTGCAAAGCGATGGTATCCTGAGCGTTTTGCACAAGTTGCGGCTGAGTTTAGTGATAGATATGACATTGTTATCTTTGGCGGGCCAAATGAAGTGGAGATGGCTAGCGATATAGAAAGTGAATTAAAACTCTTACATGTAAACAATTATACAAATCTTGCAGGAAAAACTTCCATCAGCGAACTCTGCGCATATATCGGTGGTTGTTCACTTTTTATCACCAACGATAGCGGCCCTATGCATGTAGCCGCAGCTTATCAAGTACCGACTGTCGCCATATTCGGTCCGACAAGGCACAAAGAGACTTCCCAATGGAAAAATGAAAAAAGCATTATCGTGCGTCATGAGATGGATTGCTCTCCATGTATGAAAAGAGAGTGTCCATTGAAGCATCATAATTGTATGAAAGATATTAGTGCAAATGAGGTTATTGAAGCTGTAAAAACTTTGCTCTAATCTTTTTTTTAGAGACTCTTTTTTCCTGTCACTTTTTTCTTATATGACTTCTCTCATACTTTTTTACCGCAAACTTCTCTGTACTTTTTTCATACTTTTTTTGCGGGGAAAAAAGTATGCAAGAATATGCTTACATGCGAAGTGCCCTTTGGGTGTAAAACAAATCTTTACATGTAAGGATTACAAATACACAACCTCATCCGCCTTCACAATATGCACCTTTTTCTCCAAAGCATTTTCTAAAACACTACGCAAAATCGTCTGCTTATCCTCTTCGCCGTGGATCAAAAATATAGTTTTGAGATCATCGATTTTTGAAATCCACTCCAAAAGCCCACTTTGATCTATATGTGCTGAAAAGCCATTGATAGTCTGTATATTTGCTTTGATCAAAATATCTTCGCCATATATTTTCACCCATCTCGCACCATCAACGATGTGTCGTCCAAGCGTTCCCACACCTTGGTAACCCACAAAGATAATAGTATTTTTCGGATTCCATAGTCTGTGTTTGAAGTGATGCAAAATTCTCCCTCCCGTACACATACCACTTCCTGCGATGATAATAGCGCGACGCTCTATATCATTGATCGCGCGAGATGATTCCGCGTCTGCCGTATAGTTTAGCAAAGGAAAATCAAAGATAGTTCCATTTTCCTCTTTGTTTTTTTGGCATTTTGGACTTAACTCCTCCACATATTTTTTATATACATCCGTCGCCCTTTGAGCCATCGGAGAGTCTACAAAAATCTTGCATTCCGGTAACTCTTTTCTGTCATACATTTCGCGTAACAAACAAAGAATCTCCTGCGTTCTCTCCACCGCGAAAGATGGAATTATCACATTTCCCCAGTTTTGCAAGGTATCAATAATAATCTTTTTAAACTCCACAATACTATCATCGATATTTTTGTGATCTCTGTCGCCATAAGTCGATTCTACATAGAGATAATCCGCCTTCTTGCAGATTTGAAGATTTGGCAGAACCATATCGTTGTCATTGCCGATATCTCCAGAAAAAACTATCGTATACTCTACGCCATGTTCCATATAGCTTATCTCGATAAACGCTGAACCGAGAATATGTCCAGCGTCTCTATATGTGACTTTCACACCCTCACAAAGTTCTATCTGTTTATCATATTCTACATATCTCCAAGGAAGCGCAAAAACATTGTGGACATCCTCTTCACGGTACAAAGGCTGTAGTACTGAATCCTCTTTACCTTTACGCAAAGCCTTTTTATAATGTGTCTCATAATCTTGAAACATGATCTTTGCACTGTCTAGCAATATAACTTCTGCCAAATCGCGCGTGGGCCTAGTTGTCACGATGTTTCTCTCAAATCCCTCTTTAACAAGTTTTGGAGTGCGCCCGACATGATCCAAATGCGCATGAGTGAGTAAAAGATAATCAACACTGCTTGGCTCAAAACCAAAACTCTCCCTGTTTCTATCCTCTTCTCTTCCTTGAAACATTCCACAATCAATCAGAATATTTGGTCCGTTTTCTATGCATAAAAGGTGTGATGAGCCGGTTACGACTCCCGCCGCTCCGTGTGATGTTACTGTTGCCATTATTTCTCCTTTTTATAGTTAGGTTTGCACTCAAAAAAAGCTATCTTCATAATTTTTGCTCTAGCGAAGCTATATTCTCTATTGTTTTAAGCACACTGTCGGGATTCAGACTGAGCGAATCAATGCCAAGACGAACCAAAAATTCCGCCATCTCTGGATAGTCTGAAGGCGCTTGTCCGCAGATGCCGCTGTGACGTCCGTTTCTTTTCGCACCAGAAACTGCCATCTCTATCATCTTCTTTACTCCTTCGTCGCGCTCTTCATAATCAAACGCTACGATTTGGGAGTCTCTGTCTACGCCAAGAGTAAGCTGTGTAAGGTCATTACTTCCTATACTAAAGCCATCAAATACTTCGCTGAACTCATCGATGAGGATAACATTATTTGGAATCTCGCACATCACATAGACTTCTAAGCCATTTTTACCGCGTTCTAGCCCATACTTTGCCATTGTAGAAATCACATCTTTTCCCTCTTTCACGCGTCTGCAAAACGGGATCATCAAGATGACATTTATAAATCCCATCTCATCGCGCACACGTCTCATCGCCTCACATTCCAAGGCAAAGCCCTCTTCATAGGCTGGATGACTATAACGTGCCGCACCGCGAAAACCTATCATCGGGTTTGATTCTAGTGGCTCAAAGAAACTTCCTCCTAAAAGGGCGGCGTATTCATTGCTCTTAAAATCACTCATACGCACAACGCAGGGTTTTGGATACACAGATGCCGCAATTGTGGCAACTCCCTCACTTAAACGGCGCACAAAATACTCTTTATACTCTAACTCTTCGCCTACTAGTTGTTTCACTTCCTCTTGTGTAGCAAGATCTAACTTTTCAGGATGCACCAAAGCCATCGGATGCACTTTGATATACTCGTTGATAATAAACTCCATACGAGCTAATCCAATGCCATCCACAGAAAGAGAAGAGAGCGAAAACGCTAAATCAGGATTACCCAAATTCATCATGATCTTTGTTTTTGTTTTTGATAAATGACTGAGGTCTGTTTTTTCTATCTCAAACTCCAAGAGTCCCTCATACACATACCCGTTTTCACCCTCAGCACAACTGACTGTTACTTCATCGCCATCACGCAAAAGTTCCGTAGCATTCTCAGCACCTACAATAGCCGCAATCCCAAGTTCACGGGAAATAATGGCTGCATGACAGGTTCTTCCACCTTTGTTTGTAATGATGGCTGATGCTATCTTCATCACTGGTTCCCAGTCAGGTGTAGTTGTATCTGCTACAAGTACATCTCCGACTTGAAACTCATTTAACTTGCTCACATCCTCTATTTTGCGAACTCTACCAGAAGCGATTTTTCGCCCGACCGCACGTCCTTCAATGAGAATCTTTGATCTATTTTTAAGAGTATAGGTCTCATAAAAAAGCTTATCATCACGTGATTCCACCGTCTCAGGACGCGCTTGAACGATGTAAATCTCGCCGTCATCTCCATCTTTTGCCCATTCTATATCCATAGGTTTGAGATATCCCGCTTTTTTTGAATAATACTCTTCTATCTTTATCGCGTAATCAGCTAGGACAAGAACATCCTCATCGCTAATACAAAATTGTTTTTGTTCATTTTCCCCAACAGGAATATTTTTGGTATATTCCACTGCCATATTGCTTTGATTGATCGCATCGTTAAACACCATCTTGATTCGCTTCGTGCCAAGTGTTCTTTTTAAAACCGCTTTGAATCCTGCCTTACATGTAGGCTTATGTACATAAAAACTATCTGGATTAACTGTGCCTTGAACCACATTTTCACCAAGTCCATACGCACCGTTGATAAAGACGACATCTTTAAATCCGCTCTCGGTATCGATGCTAAACATCACTCCGCTAGCCGCCTTGTCGCTTCGTACCATTTTCATAACACAGACACTCAGAAGGACTTTGAGATACTCAAAATGGTTGTCATATTTATAGTGGATTGAGCGGTCAGTAAAGTTGGAAGCAAGGGCGCGTTTGTAAGAATCTAAAAGAGCATCTTCATTTGAAATATTGAGATAGGTCTCGTTTTGCCCGGCGAATGAGGCTTCTGGAGAATCCTCCGCGGTGGCAGACGAGCGTACAGCTAAAGAAATATTTTCTCCATATTCTTCTTGTAAACGTTTATAACCTTCAAGTATCTCAAGGCGAAGATCATCTGGAATGCTACAGTTATAAACTATTTCTCGGCATCTCTTCCCTTTTTTCTGCAGATCATCTACATTCTCGGGATCAAGAATATCAAGCTCTGAATGTAAAGCTTCCAATGCATTATTAACTTCTAAAACATAACTATAGGCTTCAGCAGTGATGGCAAATCCATTTGGAACTTTCACACCTTGACTTGTGAGGTTTTGATACATCTCCCCCAAAGAAGCATTCTTCCCTCCAACACTCTCTACATCTTCTATACCTATTTCGTGAAAGAATTTTATATATTTCAAACTCATTTTCTAGCCTTTATTATGATTAAATAGAGGGGTATCACGTTTTTCATGCCACTCTAAAATATAATTCCATGCTTCGTCTGCATTATCAACAATAGTAAACATCTCCAGATCTGCATGACCTATAACTCCCTCTTCTCGCAAAAAATCAAAATCAACTGCTCTATTCCAGTAATATTTTGAAACTAATACTATAGGAATAGGCGCAGTTTTTTTTGTCTGCACAAGTGTCAGTATCTCAAAAAGTTCATCAAAAGTACCAAATCCTCCTGGATAGACTACAAGAGCTTTTGCACGATTGAGAAAGTGAAGTTTTCGAACTGCAAAATAGTGAAACTGAAAACAGAGTTCAGTAGAGATGTAAGGATTTGGAAATTGTTCATGAGGGAGATTTATATTTAAGCCGATGGATTTTGCGCCGACATCATAGGCGCCACGATTTGCTGCTTCCATGACACCTGGACCGCCGCCTGTAATGATAGTCACACGGCAATCATCAACACCTTTGCCAGCTTTGCCCACAAGGGAGCCGAATTTTCTCGCATCATCATAATAAACACTTTTTTCAAGCATTCTTTGTGCTGTATGTAACATAGACCGTGTCACTTGACACATAGGGTCTTTATCCAGTTCTTTTTGGATCTGCTGCAGTTTTTTCTTGGCTGTTTTGTATTCAACGATTCTTGCACTTCCAAATACAGCTATTGTATGTTCGATACCAAGACTATGCATAGAAAGTTCAGCTTTGAGATAATCAAGTTCAAGTCTAATGCCTCGAGCTTCATAAGATTCCATAAACAAAGGATCTTCCGAGGCGACTTTGTAACCAGGACTCTCCATAAGATTTTTGATCAACTCCTGTGCATGAGGATCTTCATTAGTAGATTTTGGAAGTTGCCAAGGCTGATTATCGTTCTCTAATTTCTTATCACTCATTCTAAAATCCTTCGGATCGGCTTTGAGTGATTATACAACGAATAAGTTAAAACCAGAAAAGAGAATTAAAACTGAAATTTAAATCCTGCATATGCTGAGCGGTTATAATTTGCATTTTGAGTATGTCCAGCAACATCATAATTTGTGTCTATATTTCTATAACCTACTGTTATACGTCCATTTGGAATCACTTCTACATCGAGATTTACGCCATATTGCAAAAAGCTTTGAGCATCGTTCATACATAAAACTTCTGGAGCATAATAGATTTTTCCTCCAAGATAAAAAGGCACAGGAGTTCTTACTGGGAGTTTATATCCAAGTTCTACACCAAGTGGAACAGATGTAAAATCAAGATTTTTTGCACCTGCATCATATCTTGTATGATTGAGTTTTACACCCAGTCCAATTGTAACATCACTATTTGGTATTGCTTTTTGCATCAAAAAATTTGCCTCGTAAAAAGCATTATTATTTTTAGAAAAATCACTGTGGTCTTCACTGCCTTTGAGATATCTTGCCCCTACAAATAGTGTATTTGGCTCAATTGTATTGACAAATTGTCCCATATCGAGATTTGCACCAAATTCAAGATCTTTATCGTTAATATTGATATCGACTCCATGCATTGCAAACGCGCTTGCAGTTATAATGCTTATAAGGTAGAGTTTTTTTAACATAAGTTCCCCTGTATTTTTTGAATTGTGGTTGTCGTACTTTTGCCATCGACAAAGTCGACAAGTTGTAATTCTCCAGCAAATTCGGTTCCAACGACCTCTTTTCCTTCGTAATCTCCACCTTTTACTAAGACATCGGGAGAGAGCATTTTGATAAGATTATAAGGCGTATCTTCAGCAAATGGCACGACATAATCTACAGCTTCCAATGCCGCTAAAATGTATGCTCTATCTTCTGCGGGATTAACTGGACGAGTAGGACCTTTGAGACGGCTTACAGATTCATCGGAATTAAGCCCGACAATCAAGATATCTCCAAAGCTTTTTGCGATCTGAAGATACTTCACATGCCCTACATGTAAGATATCAAAGCAGCCGTTTGTGAATACTACTTTCTTCCCGTTATCTCTGCATCGTGAGATGATTTTATCGATCTCTTCAAAACTTTTTATGTGTGCGTCTGAGCTGCTTTTGTGCAGTGTTGCTTCATACTCTTCGATCTCATCGAGAGTTACAGTTGCAGAACCTATCTTTCCTACAACAACACCAGCGGCAAGGTTTGCAAACTTACAGCTCTCATCTATACTTTGTCCAGCAGAAAGCGAATAAGCTATCGAAGCGATAACTGTATCTCCCGCACCTGTCACATCATAAACCTCTTTTGCAACCGTTGGAAATCTTTTAACTTTATCATCAAAAATGGCGATTCCATCTTCACTGAGAGTGATCATAGAAATACTAAGTTCACACTCGTTTTTGAGTTTTAAAAGAGCTTTTTGAAGGGCTTCATCGCTTTTGATATCGATCTTTGTAGCAAGAGCAGCTTCTTTTTTATTTGGCGTTAAAAGGTAAGCACCTTTGTACTTTGAGTAGTCGCTTCCTTTTGGATCGACAAGTACCATTTTACCCATTGCTTTTGCTTTAGTGATGACACCTTGGCACAAAGTTTCAGTTAAAACACCTTTGCCATAATCTGAGAGAATAATCGCATCATATAAAAAAAGTGTTTTCTCTAAAGAGTTCAAAATCTTTGCAACAGATTCTTCACTTATTGCATCTTTACTCTCTCTGTCATAACGTAAAACCTGCTGTGACACAGCTATAACACGACTCTTTTTACTTGTTTTACGCTCTGTTTGTGTGATGAGCCCATCAGTCTTTACACCGATCCCTTTAAGCATCATAGAGAGCTCTTTTCCGTTCTCATCATCGCCTATAACACCACTAACGCTCACGTTAGCTCCGAGTGTTACAAGGTTATTGATCACGTTTCCAGCACCGCCTAAAACGGTCGTCTCTTTGGCAATATCCACAACTTGCACAGGAGCTTCTGGAGAGATGCGCTCACAGCTTCCCCACAAATAATGGTCAAGCATCAAATCACCGATGACTAAAATATTTGGTTTTGCTTTTTTGAGCTTTTCCATTATTTTTTCACTTCGCTCTGATATAAGCGCTCTATCTCTGCAATGTATGCTTTGATCCCATCTTCCATCTCGTAAGCCGGCTTATATCCAAGTCCTTCAATCGTTTCAGCAATATCCGCTTCTGTATGAAACTGATATCTTCCCACAAATGGATTTGGCATATATTCACACTCTAGTGCAGTGCCAAGTTCTCGCTGTAAAATATCGACTATATCTTGAAAACTACGCGCTTTTCCCGTTCCTACATTATAAATACCACTTTTTTTAGGCGCCATCGCTTTGATATTTGCCTGAATAATATCCTCTATAAAAATAAAATCACGAAGGATCTTATCGCTTCCCTCAAAAAGACGAGGATTTTTACCCGAAAGTATCTGATGTCCAAACTGTAAAACCATAGAAGCCGTTGTGTTTTTGAAATACTCTCTTGGACCGTAAACGTTAAAATAACGAAGCCCGACAATAGAAATATCTGCTATTTTCATATACTCTCGGCTGAGATAATCCATACTTAGTTTTGAAAAACCATACACGTTCTGAGGTGCTTCACGTCCCACGCGTTGTGGTGATGGTGCATCGCCGTAAGTCGCAGCGGAAGATGCATAGATCATATTTGCATTATGTGCAACTGCTAGATCAAGCAGATCTTTATAAGCATTCACATTTGTTTTAATCATCAAATCTTGTTCAAGTGCTGTGGTATCTGAGATGGCCGCTTCATGAAAAATATAATCAAACTTATAATTATTTTGCAGATCTTTTAAAAGTGTTTTATCGTTGATATCTCCGCTAATAACTTCACCAGTAAAACCGATAAGATTTTTAAAATGTCCAAAACTTTTTAGATTCCCATTAGAAAGTGTTTCTCCACTTCTAAAAGCATCCAAGACAACGACTTTTGCATCTGGATGATTCTTTTGAAAATAAAAAGCAAGACTTGAACCGATAAAGCCTGCTCCGCCTGTAATTAAAATGGTTTTATTTGTTAATTCATCGTCAATGTATCGCATCTACACACTCTTTCTCTATTTAATTTCTAATCTAATGATATCTCATTACAGATTAACACTAATTTAACACTTAGACGATATAATGAGTGTGAAAATTTACTCTATGGAGAAAAAATATGAAAAAAATCGTAATCGCTACTATAGCTGCATTAGCAGTTAGTTCTACTTTGATGGCTGCTATCCCAGCAAGTTGTAATGCTTGTCATGGTGCTGATGGTTCAAAAAACACAGTTAAAAAGGACCTTGTTCCTAACAAACTAAGCTCTGCTGAAATCAGCACTAAGCTTCATGCTTTCAAAGCTGGTACTGAAGGTACAGTAATGAAAGGTATGGCAAAACCATTAACAGACGCTCAAATTGCTGAAGTTGCTAAAGCTTGGGCTAAAAAATAGTTATCCCTCTCAACGAATTGCCAAAAGCGATTCGTTGAACATACATTCTTCCCTTAGAAATTCTTTCTTACTTTCAACTATAAATATACAAAAACTAAAACTTAAATGAGTCTACTTTGAATAAAATACTATTTTTACCTTTCATCCTTAGTTCTTTTCTTTTTGCCAATAGCGGCGAAATACTTTACAAACAAAAATGTCAAAACTGTCATGGAAACTACGGTCAACTCTCCGCTCTTGGACATTCTGAAGCTATTACTGGATGGGAAGTGGCGAAAACAGTTGCGGCCCTGCAAGGTTACAAAGAGGGAATCAGAAATACAAATGGTATGGGCGCATACATGAAGATAAAAATGAGTAGTTTTAGCGATCAAGATATCAATGAACTAGCAAAATATATCGCAACTCTAAAAAAAGGAAACTAACTCACTCTGGAGTATAGTTTTTCTTTTTCAGTTCTTTAGCTTTTTTCTCTTGATCTACAGCATCGTTGAGATCTTCTTGTGTATCAAACTTTACAGCATTTAAAAACTTCTGCTCGTCATCAAACTGACCGCTTTTAATTCCCCACAAAAATGCTACTAACGCGATAGAGCCTAAAAATATTGACACTCCCAGCATCATCGCTATAACCCATGAATCCATCTTATTTCCTTTTTACTTTTTAAAGCCAGCGCGTATACGCAGTGAATTTCCGACAACCAAAAGTGAGCTAAAAGACATCGAGATAGCTGCAAGCAAAGGTATAATATATCCTGCCATCGCAAGAGGGATAGTAATAGCATTATATAAAAGTGAAAGTGCGAGGTTTTGTTTGATCATAAAATAGGTTCGCTTTGATATCTTAAACGCATCGCTGAGACTTGTAAGCGTATCATTGAGTAATACAACATCGCTTACATCAATAGCGATATCACTTCCGCTTCCCATAGAAATACCGATATCTGCAAGTGCGAGGGCAAGAATATCATTCACTCCATCTCCTGCCATAACAACGACTTTTCCCGCATCATGAAGTTTTTTGATATATAATGATTTTCCCTCAGGAGTAAGTTCCGATTCAAATATTTTTATGCCAACTTCTTCTGAGACTTTTGAAGCACTTTTTTGATGATCTCCTGTAAGCATAATCACCTCTATACCAAGTTCTTGTATCGCTTTTATGCTCTCTTTTGCATCTACTTTTGGAGTATCGAAAAGCTCATATTTTGCGACTATTTTTCCATCAAAAGCAAAATAGAACTCGCTATTTTCGCTTACATGCGAAGTGCCATTTGGGCGTAAGCTTCCTTTTGGATCTAAAGAGTTTGACAAATTAAAGCCCTGATTTTGCATCAGTTTTGCATTTCCGCCAAAGATCATTTTGCTCATATATTCCGCACTTATTCCCTGTGCGGGAATCTGTTTCACACTTTGGAGTTCAAAGTTATTGATCCCCTCTTGGTATACAAACTCGCCCACCCCTTTTGCAACTGGATGTTTTGAGTTTTGCACAAGAGAGTAAAGAAGCGATCTGTCAAAACCATCATAAATATGTTCTTGTACGACTCTTGGCTTGCCTTGTGTGATCGTTCCTGTTTTGTCTACGACAAGCGTTGTGGCCTTTGCCATTGTTTCAAGCTGAGCGGCTTGTTTAAACAAAATCCCTCTCCTTGAAGCTAGGCCAAGTCCTACAAGGGTGGCAACTGGAGTTGCAAGAGCCAAAGCACAAGGACAAGCGATGATAATGACGGAGATACCGACCATAAATGAACGCTCAAAACTATGCGGCCAAAACCACCAAACCAAGAAAGTAATAAGTGCAAATCCAAGTATCACAGCAGAAAAATACTCTGAAATTTTGTTTGCCATCATCTGAATACGAGGCTTGTTACTCATCGCACCCTCTAAAAGTGAGACAAGATTTGAAAGTGTCGAGTGAGCAAAATCTTTCGTTGCTTCATACTTAATCTGAGCATCTATGCTAACTGTTCCGCTTATGATTTTATCGCCGATTTGCTTGTAAAGGGGTTCACTCTCTCCCGTGAGATTTGACTCGTCAAAATTGCCCTCGCCCTCAAGAACAGTTCCATCAAGCGCCACTCTTTCACCAGAACATACAACGATGATATCCAAGACTTTTACATCATTGATATTTTTTTCAATGATCTTTCCCTCTTCTACCACTTTGATACTGCTTGGCACATGATTGCTCATAATATCAAGCGTATCAGCAACACTTTTTTTACTAAGCACTTCTAAAAATTTTCCGATGAGAACAAAGGTAATAATCATGGTCACCGAATCAAAATACGCCTCACCTCGTTCAAAAGCAGTGATATAAATAGAGTACATGTAAGTCAAAGTGGAGCCCGTAGCAACCAAGATATCCATATTGACGGTTTTTGTTTTAATGCCGTAATATGCACCACGATAAAAAATCCATCCACTGTAAAAGAGGACAGGTGTTGCAAGCACACCCTCTGCGATATTGAGTATCGTTTTTACATCTTGAGTGATCCCCGTAAAATACCCTGCATATTGTGCCACAGCTATCCACATAACATTCATACTTGCAAAGATCGCTACTGCCATGCGAAGATAATAATCTTGTCTTTCTTTGTTCGCACGAACTTCCTGAAGAGAAGCATCATAAGGAAACGCGTTATAACCAATGGCGCGAATCATATCGATGATAGAAGAGAGTTTTAAGACTGAGTCATCCCAAACTATTTTAGCTTTATTGTTTGTATAGTTGATATTGACACTCATAACTCCAGCCATCTTGTGAAGCGCTTTTTCATTGAGCCAGACACATGCCGAGCAGTGGATTCCCTCGATGATCAAAGAAACATCGCTAAAGCCCTCGTTGTTGATTGAAACAAATTTATCATAAAATGCGGGGGAATTAAAGTTTGAGGAATCCTCATACTGTTGTGTAGGTGGTGTGAGCTTTGTATCGCCAGCTTTGTTATAAAAACTGTCAAGTCCTTCATCTTTTAAAAGATGGTAAATTCCCTGACACCCTTTACAACAAAAATAGTGTTCACTATCAACGATCATTACATTTTCATTAAACTCTAAATGACAATGGGTACAGCCAACTTTATGAGACAAGATCAAACTTTCCAGCTGATCTATTTTTTACAAGTTTGCCAAAGGGTTGTATCTCGCCGTTCATGCAAAGATAAACACCATTTTTTTCGCATGCTTTTGCATAACCCACGGCAAGACCAAAATTAACAGTAGACTCAATAGCGTCAATCTCAAAAGGGCTCATTGCGCCGGTGAGTACGATAATGCGATCCTCAAATATCGCATCTAAAAACTCTGCCGTTAGCTCCATCGTATCGGTTCCATGGATGATAACAAATACTTTTTCTTCATCTGCATAAATAATATTTGTAAGCATCTTTCGATCATCCATCGTAAATTCAAGACTGTCTTTATATATTACGCCGGCTGTCTCGATAGGATTTAAAAAACTTCTCATCATCTCGTCGATGCTCTTATTATCGTATGGAACTTCCATATCACCGCTGAGTGGATTATATCTTTTATTAAAAGTTCCGCCGGTATTTAATATTTTCATCTGTAAATCTCATCCAATCTATGCACTATTTTTAAAGCTTTAGAATCTGTAGTTTTATTGTGTTCATCGAAGAAATATGTTTGAGAGATTCCTGCTTTGTGTGCCGCTTCGATATCACGCTCATGATCTCCGACCATCACAGAGTTTTTAAGATCTATATCAAACTCTTTCTTAGCATCCAAAAACATCCCAATATCAGGTTTTCTGCATCTGCATGGACCGCTAATCTCTGGATGATGTGGACAATGATAAACTCGGCTTACATGTAAGCCTTTTTTTTCAAACTCTTGCGTCATCCAAGAGGTCAAAATCTCAAAGTCTTCTTCGCTGTAAAAACCGCGAGCAATCCCAGATTGGTTTGTAACTACAATGATCTTAAGCCCGAGATCTTGGTAAAAACGGCACAGATCAAAGATGCCATCTATAAACTCAAAATCCTCTTTCTTGTACAGATAGTTTACTTCTTTGTTAATAACACCATCACGATCAAGAAAGAGTGCTTTTTGTGCCATTTTTTATCTTACACCTTGAGCAAAGATCTCTTTTTCGATAATATCACACAAAATATGGCCTATCAAAATATGAGATTCTTGAATACGCGGCGTGTCATTTGATGGAATGATTATAGCGACATCTGCCATTTGAGCCATTTTACCGCCATCACGACCGGTGAGAGCGACTGTCGTAATTCCTTTGGCTTTTGCGCTTTCAAATGCAGTGATGATATTGGCAGAATTCCCAGATGTAGAGATTCCGATAAAAAGATCTCCCTCTTGTCCCATTCCCTCTAATTGACGAGAAAAAACTTTGTCATATCCGTAATCATTTCCAATAGCTGTAAGATTTGAAGTGTCTGTTGTAAGAGCAAGTGAAGGCAAAGATGGTCTGTCAAATCCATAACGTCCAACAAGTTCAGCTGCTATATGCTGAGCATCTGCTGCACTTCCGCCATTGCCAGCGAGGATTGTCTTGTGACCTTTTTTATAAACATTGACACACTTTGTAGCAACATCTTCGATAATATCAATAAGAGCACTATTTTCCAATATTTTCTTTTTTGTTTCATAAGAAGCTAAAATTTGATTTTTAATATATTCTTTCATTACCATTTCCATAAAATTAGTTAATGGTATTGTATCTAATCAAGCGTTAATTTTAAGTGGAAAACCAAATTGAAGTTAATAGTTGTTTGTGAAGTTGGTTGCGGAAACAGGATTTGAACCTATGACCTTCGGGTTATGAGCCCGACGAGCTACCGAGCTGCTCTATTCCGCGATGTTTTTTCGAAGTTGGATGGGGTGAAGGGATTCGAACCCCTGAATATCGGTACCAAAAACCGAGGCCTTACCGCTTGGCGACACCCCAATGTATCTTTAAAAGTTTTTTTAATGGCTCCGAATACTGGATTCGAACCAGTGGCCAAGTGATTAACAGTCACCTACTCTACCGCTGAGCTAATTCGGAATATCACCTGTTGGTGGTGGACAGAGAGGGGTTCGAACCCTCGGTACCGTTACCAGTACGCATCCTTAGCAGGGATGTGGTTTCAGCCGCTCACCCATCTATCCTAGTTTCTTAATTAACTCTTATTATTTTTTTGTCTTAGTGGTGGACAGATAGGGATTCGAACCCTAGGAGGTATGACCCTCGCCGGTTTTCAAGACCGGTGCATTCAACCAAGCTCTGCCATCTGTCCACTAATGTTGTAAGTATTAATAATAATTGGAGGCGCCACCCAGATTTGAACTGGGGATAGAAGCTTTGCAGGCTCCGGCCTTACCACTTGGCGATGGCGCCAGTTCGTTTATTATTAATGTTATGGTGCCCGGAGCCGGACTTGAACCGGCACAGTGTTACCACCGAGGGATTTTAAGTCCCTTGCGTCTACCGATTTCGCCATCCGGGCAGATACATACTATTTTTTGACTTCAATAAATAATAATTATTTTAATGGAGCGGGAAACGAGGTTCGAACTCGCGACCCCAACCTTGGCAAGGTTGTGCTCTACCACTGAGCTATTCCCGCATACATTACCAACTTTTTTCGTTGTTGGGCCGGAAGTATAGCAAATTTTATTTCTGATGTAAAGGGTTTTTTGCAAATTTTTTTTAAAAAGTGTTATAATCGCAGCGATAATACTATAATAAATAAGGATTTTTATGCGCAGTGATACAATAAAAAAGGGCTTTGACCGTACTCCACACCGTTCACTTCTACGTGCAACAGGACTTAAAGATGAAGATTTCAACAAACCATTTATTGGCGTTGCAAACTCTCATATAGACATCATTCCGGGTCACTTCTTTTTACAAGAGTATGGACGTATCGTAAAAGAAGCAATCCGTGAGGCTGGCGGGGTTCCATTTGAGTTTAATACTATCGGGGTAGATGATGGGATTGCTATGGGACACGATGGAATGCTTTATTCACTTCCTTCACGTGAATTGATAGCTGACAGTATCGAGACTGTTATGAACGCTCATAAACTTGATGCAATGATCTGTATCCCTAACTGCGACAAGATCGTTCCAGGTATGCTTATGGGCGCACTTCGCGTCAATGTTCCGACTATCTTTGTTTCTGGCGGACCAATGAAAGCTGGACATAAAAAAGATGGCACGCCTATTGACCTTGCGACGGCATTTGAAGCTGTCGGTCAACACGCAGAAGGCAATATGAGCGATGCGGAACTTTATGAGATAGAGTGTGAAGCTTGTCCAAGTGGTGGAAGCTGTTCAGGTATGTTTACAGCAAACTCTATGAACACTTTATGTGAAGCGATGGGTGTTGCTCTTCCAGGAAATGGTACGGTATTGGCGATGACTCCTGAGCGTATCGAAATGGTTAAAATTGCAGCTAAGCGTATAGTCGAAATAGCAAAAGATAATGAAGATGGCAAATGGAATATGCGCAATATCCTTAACGCTGATGCAATTCATAACGCATTTGTTATCGATATGGCCATGGGCGGTTCATCGAACACGGTTCTTCACCTACTTGCTATCGCTAATGAAGCAGAAGTAGAGTTTGATATCACCAACATCAATACTATCGGTAAACAGGTGGCACATATTGCTAAAATTTCCCCATCTCTTTCAACTGTGCATATGGATGATATCAACCGTGCTGGTGGTGTAAATGCTGTTATGAAAGAGGTCAGCCGTCGCGGTGACATCTTACGCACAAATGTTATGATGGTTACAGGCGAGACTCTTGCTGAACGTATCAAAGATGCCGAGATTAAAGACACAAGTATCATTCATACAAATGAAAATGCTTTTTCTCAAGTGGGCGGTCTTTCTATTTTATTTGGTAATCTTGCAGAAGAGGGTGCAGTTGTAAAAACTGCAGGTATCACTCCGAATATGCGTCAGTTTAAAGGTACTGCAGTATGTTTTAATTCACAACAAGAAGCTATCACGGGCATTATGGGTCATAAAGTAAAAGCAGGAAATGTTGTCGTTATCCGCTATGAAGGGCCAAAAGGCGGACCAGGCATGCAAGAGATGCTAGCACCTACGGCACTTATTATGGGAATGGGTCTTGGTGAAAGTGTTGCGCTTATCACTGATGGCCGTTTTTCAGGAGCAACACGTGGGGCTAGTATCGGTCATGTGAGTCCTGAAGCTGCAGAGGGTGGAATGATAAGTCTCATCGAAGATGGTGATGAGATCGAGCTTGATGTTGATACACACTTACTTCAGTTAAATGTAGATGCAGAGACTTTAGAGCGTCGTCGTATTCATTTCATACCTGTGAAAAAAGAGATCAAATCAAAATGGCTTAAACGCTACAGTCTTTTAGTTTCAAATGCATCAAACGGTGCATCTCTAAAAACAGAACTTTAATTTAAAATGTTTACATGTACACACTTTACGTACATGTAAACAAAATAAATATATGATATTTCTAAATAAATTATTTAATCGGTTGAGATCATGAGATTTGTAGAGATTTTTTTATCAGTGGCTCTTTTGTCAACTTTTCTTTTTGCAGATTCTACGTGCAGTACGAAAGTAGACACAAACACAAGTAAAAAAGAAGAGACCCGATGCCGTTGTGTTTGTGATAAAAAACTCTCTCGTGAAGAAAAGATGGCAGAAGCCATCGAATTTTATAAAAACTCAAAAATCTACAAATTTTCCAAATACAACTTTCTTAACTAAGTCTCTCTTTATCTAAAAACAACAAATCAAGAGAAAGCTTAGTGCTCACATTTGCCTGAATATCTTCTATCAATTCGTAAGCATTTTCACCATCTATTGGATAACTTGACATAGAAGATTCTATATTTGCAGCGAAAAATTCTTCAAACATATCTTTGACGATTGTTGCTCCATACTTGTCTGTATGCTGTAAAATAAAAAAATAATGATTTTCGTAGCTTAATATAGCATCCGAGCCGCGTAAAATTTGTCCGAGACTTGCATTTATAAGATCCTGGGAAAACTCTCCAAAATTACAATATAGAATAGTCATACTTTCAGCTCTGTTTTCATCAACTCTTCTTGCGAGCCCAATACTTAAATCCAATAACGGGACGATATTTTTAAATGCAAACTTAATGCCAGACATACCACTTCCTTTGATTTTGTTTCGCCTAGTATATATTTTATAATCTTACAGAACAGTAAAAGGCGCTATCTCTGCTCTTGAAGCTAAAGGAGAAGCCAATATCTCCTCATCTCCAAAGAGCACCGCATAGGTTTCATCAGGATTTGTTTTACAATAAGTAAGAATTATCTTTGCTGCGAGTTTTTTTTCGTCCTCAGTAGCCGATTTTGAGAGAAGTGCGTATGGTCCAGCCATTGGAGCTACGGTTACATGTAAGTACTTTTGACTTTTCACATTTTTCATATGTTCGTTATCAACTTGATCACGTCCCACTACAAGCTTTGCTTTATCTGGAAGTCGCATATGTCTTCCATATTTGATAACGGGAATATCTTCGATTTCAAAATTGTCATACGCTAAATAATCACGCATTTTTTTTGTGAAACTCTCATCAGTCAACAAACAGCCGCCTCCTGGACTTTCAAAATCTTTAAGTCCAAACTCTTTCGCGAGAGCAAACTGTCTCTCACGGTTTCTTCCCACTATTTCTTCAAGTTTTTCTCTATCGACTAGACCAGATTCTTCTGCAATAGTAGGTTTAAGGCGTTTAGCTGACATAGGACGCAATAAAAGTCCATCGCAGTTACTTTCATCTAAAACAATTTGAAGCGCATCTTTATTTTGACTCATCGGGCGCTGTCCTAGGACCTCGCCGCTTATCAAAAAGCTCGCACCCTCTGCCACCATAATACGTTTAGCCACTTCAAACATCTTTGCATGGCAATCGATACAAGGATTGAAGTTTTTGCCATATCCATGTTTTGGATCAAATAAAACTTCTTGAAGATACTCACTTTGAATATCGATAATACGAAGTTCCGCACCCACTTGGTCACACATACTTTTCATGTGATCGTATCTGTCTTTTGTAGAACCAAAACCTGTATTGATATTACAAGCTATCACATCAATACCCTGATCGATGATAAGCTTCATAGCGAGTGTAGAGTCTAGACCGCCGCTAAAAAGGGCGATCGCTTTTGTTTTTGACATAGTTTTCCTTTGGGCAGGCACAAGGGTTACATGTAAGGGCTAACCCTCATATGCAACTAGTTCACCTTTTTGTAGTTTTGAAATTTTACCACGAATCGAACGTATTAAAAAAGCTTTCTGTTCAAATCCAATATCATGACGCAATTGTATTTTCTTATATTGTTGATTATAGTGATTTGTCAAAAACAAAATAAGTTCAGCTTTTAGCGCATCATAGTTTGTAAGCGCAATGATCTCTTCATCCACTGAGATGGCCATAAGTTCAGGAGCGTCCGTTTTACCAGCAAGGGCAAGCGCAAACTCTCTTTGATGAAACTGCAAAATCGATGGATCGATGGCATCGAGTATCTGATCTATAAGTTCTGAATGCTCCAAAACTGTTTTTATGAGTGAAAGCTCCCACATATCTTTGTGTGGAGTGCGAAGCTCTTTTTTGTTTGTATGGACAAGATTATGCGACGTAACTTTGACAAAAGAGGGATTGACGCCAAGAATTGAAGAAAGATAGATTTTGTACTCTTCTTGAAGTAAAGGTGTGAGTGTTTTCAGATAGCCAATTGTCTCATCCAATGCACCCTCTTTCCCTTTTGGATCTTTGATATTATAACCCATAACGATCCGATCTATAACAAATTCAATGAATGATTTTGGATGTCTAAAAAGAGTGTTTAGCTCTTCTATTTGTCCATTTTTCACCATATCAGCAGGATCCATGCCTCCATCAAAAAGTATCACTCCACCGTTAAAACCTGAAGCACTTAAAAGTCGAGCAGCTTTTAAAGCCGCTGCAGCTCCGGCATTATCGCCATCATACGCCATGATAACATCCGGTTCACCTTTTCTAAGCAGTGGAAGATGTTCAGCTGTAAGTGCCGTTCCAAGCGTAGCAACTGCATTTGTAAAGCCAGCCTGATGCAACATGATAACATCCAAATAACCTTCTGTTATAATGATTTGACGGTTTTTATAAATGGTGTCTTTTGCAAAATTATAGGCATATAACAGTTTTGATTTATTGAAAAGTTTCGTTTGAGGAGAATTGACATATTTGGCTTGATGCCCTGTGATCGTCCGTCCGCCAAAACCAACAATTGTGCCATTGGTCGCAAAGATTGGAAAAGTGATGCGTTCTATAAAACGTGCGAAACTTTTGCCATTCTCATGTCCGGCAGCTCCCACTTCTATGGCTTCTCGCATGGTGAACATATTTTTTTGTATATATGTGAGCGTTTGTGTTGAGCTTGGAGCATAACCGATACCAAATTTCTCAACACTTGACTCAAAAATCCCACGTTCTTTAAGATAGGCTAGAGCATTTTTATGATGAGTCAAAAGAGTTTGATAATATTCATTGAGTTTATCGAGGAGCTGTGAGCGTTTTTGCTGATGCTGATTGTCTGTATATTGAAGTGAAAAATTATACTGTGAAGCGAGCTTTTCTATCGCTTCTGGGTAACTGAGTTTTTCATATTCCATCACAAAACGGATACTGTCACCGCCTGCGCCACAGCCAAAACAGTGGTATATCTGCTTGGAAGGACTTACAACAAAACTTGGAGATTTATCATCATGAAATGGACATGGCGCTTTGAAGTTTGCACCAGCTTTTTTGAGTTCTATATAGGAGCCGACTACATCTAAGATGTCGAGTCTGGACTTTAACTGCTCTATCGAGTCATTTGCTATCATATAGAGATAATATCGCCGTAACTGTAGAGTTTTGGATTGACAAAGAGTTTATCGCCTCTTATGAAGATTCGCTCATCTCTGTGCGCCATCATCTTAAAGCGGGTTTTTACTTTTTCCTCTTTTTTTGACTTGAGATTTAGAGAGCGTAAATATTTTTTTAAAGAGATCTCATCACTTTCAACATCTATGATTTCAACATTTGAAACCTCAGTTTGACTATGTTGAGATAAGAATTTTGCAGAGATAGTTTGGAGGATATTTTTTAACTGTTCATCTTTTTCTTTATAAATATTTTCGATTTTTATACGCTCTTCTATGAGCATAAGCTCTTTTTGATCTCGAAGGGATGAGTTGTCTTTTTCAAGACGATTGACTTTTTCTTGCAGTGTTTTGTTTTGCTCTTCTAAAAATGCATAATATTTATCATCGTTTGCAACTTGTTTGGTTTGTGTTATGGCATCTTCCACTATCACATATTTTACGCCGTGCTCAGCTATACAAGCAAGACTCCCTCGTCTTATACGATTGTGGATCGCTTCTTTGGAGACTTTAAAATGATCTGACGCTTCTTGTATAGTTAGTTTTGCCATAACACTCTCCTAACGCATATTTTCAAAAACAAGCGGTGCTTCCCACTCCATAGAACGGATAGTCTTCATCACTTTTTGAAGATCATCAATCTGTTTTGATTTTATACGAATCGCATCACCTTCGATAGTCGCTGTAACTTTAAGCTTCAGGTTTTTGATCTCAGCAACGATCTTTTTCGCTTCTTTAGAATCAATATAATCTACGATTTTATAAGTTGCTTTACGTGTATTACCACTCGCATTTTCCACTTTTGCTTCATCTAAAGCTTTTGAAGAAAGGTCACGCTTAAGCAATTTTGATATTACTATGTCATAAAGCGCTTCAAGTTTATTATCACTTGATGCTATAAGTACAAGAGCTTTTTCTTTCTCTTTATAAGAGACTTCATAAGGAGTTCCCTTGAAGTCATATCTGTTAGCAACTTCTTTATCTACAAGATTGATACAATCTTTAAACGCCTGCATATCAATTTTTGCAGAAATATCAAATGAAAACTCTTTTGGAGCCATAACATACCACCTCACAACTGTTTTAGTAATTATAACAGATAAAACTTAGGGTTTTAAATCTGTTTTATCTCAAGACGATAATATTTCTAATCAAGCCACGTGTATCTTCCCCTTTTTGTTCTAGTGCATAAATCTCTTCATATTTTTTTGAGATATCCTCTACAGCCATTTTTCCAGCTGGATTATACATAACAATATAGCCCTCATTTACATTCTCTTTTGGACTCACATGCGCAACTGACCAGTAATGATCTCCACTTTTTAAAAGGTTTTTAGAATACCCTTTCCACTCTTCACCTTTTCCTGTAGATGTCTGCATGCAGTGAAAGAGTGTTGTTGGCATATGTGGGTCCACTGTTTGACTATAATGTGCGCCAATAAGTTCAGCTTTCTCATAACCCGTAAAGTTTAAAAAAGATCTATTCGCATAAGTGATGTAGCCATCATTGTCCATTTCATAAATGAAATTTCCATCCTGAAAATCAATCTCTTTGCTTGTAGGCGTGGGTCTCGTCATAATTTTTCCTTATACTAAAGTAAGCGTATAGTAAGACAAAATATCTTCATTCTTACTAAAATTGTGAAAAAAGATTTTAAAATGTAAAGCCTGAATCAAAACCGCCAAAAGAGCTTGCAAAATTTGGATCCATATATCCCATCACTCCGCTTTTATTTCTCAGCATCACAATATCTTGTTTTGGAGCGATTCCTTGAGGACAAACGGGAACACACTCATTGCACAGTGTGCAGTCGTAAATCCCTTTTGTTTGAACGGCTGCAATGGTCTGAGTCACATCAGTTTCCCTCACATCACTCACATATCTCCAAGCGCGTGTGAGCGCAAATGGACCGATAAATCCAGGGTTTACAGCGTACACAGGGCAAGCACTATAACAAGCACCACACAAGATACAATCACTTTGCAGTTCATTTATCTCTGCATCTTTTGGGCTTATATTCAAAATTTTTGAAGTGGGTAATCCCCAAGCTTTTGCAATCTTATTAAAGCCGAGCGCTTTATCCATATCTACAACAAGATCACGCAAAAGGGGAGCATAACGAAGCGGTTCTATTAAGTCGCCATCTTGAGGTTTGTATGTACAGGCAAGCACCTCTTTGCCATTGACACGCATAGCACAGCTTCCACAAACTCCGCTTCTGCATCCTGATGAAAAGGCCAAAGAACTGTCTATCTCAGTTTTGATATGAGTTAAAAGTTCCAGCAAAGTAAGATCTTCACAAGCCAGCTCATAACTAACTGTTTGCTCATCTCTTTTAATATCAATTTTCATCAGTCACAATACTCTCTTTCATAGAATTCATCATCCATTAAAACATCTTCACAACACCCTTCCCAATCATCCTCTTCTTCTAAACTCTCTTCATTTTCAACTTCTTCATCACTCATACATTTTATCTCTTCAATTGCACGCATAATTTTTCTCCATTTTTATAATAAATCGTATTTTTTTCAAAGACTTCATTTTCACTCGGCATATCTTCTCTGTAATGTGCGCCTCGGCTCTCTTCTCTTTGTAGTGCACCTGACACAACCATCTCTGCTAAATCTATTATATTTTTAAACTCTAAAAAATCGACTAACTCAGTGTTATAGAGTTTGTTTGAATCCCTAACGCCCATCAAAGGAAGCTGTTCTTTGAGAGTTTGCAAGTATTTTAACGCGTTTGATAACTTTTGCTCATTACGTTTTATTCCAACATTTTTGTAAAACTGCTCTGCGAGTTCATCTCTTTTTTTATAAAAATCTACTTTACATGTAGACTTTATTACAAGATCAAATAAGAGATCTTCGTGTTTAACGTGCGCAGATGCGGAGTGCCCTGCGGGTGTAAGCAAGTTTTCTTTTGCTGACTTTGCAGCATTCTTTCCCGTCTCTCGCCCAAAAACAATGAGTTCAAGCAAAGAGTTTCCACCAAGGCGGTTGGCTCCGTGCACTTTTTGATTTGCACATTCACCCACGGCAAAAAGCCCTTGAATATTTGTCTGTGCATCTTCATCCACATCAATGCCGCCCATTGTATAATGAGCAATAGGCTTGATAGGAACGAGTTCAAAAACTGGATCGACATTTTCATACAGCTTTGCGAGTTTACGTTCTTGAGGAAGGTTGTGAGAGATAAACTCCTCTCCCAAATGACGAATATCTATATACACTTCACCGCTTTTTTCTATCTCTTCATAAATCGCTCTGGAAACCTCATCACGAGGAGCAAGTTCATCTGTAAAACGTTTTCCCTCTTTGTTGAGAAGATATCCCCCTTCACCTCTTGCACTTTCACTTATAAGAATAGAGGAGTTTTTAAGTCCAGTGGGATGAAACTGCACAAACTCCATATCGCTGAGTTTCACTCCAGCGCGATATGCCACGGCAATCCCATCACCAGTAGAGCCAACAGCATTTGTAGAGTTTTTGCCATATACACGACTGTATCCACCTGTTGCTAAGATAACACTTTTAGCTTCATGAATTTCGATTTCACCTGTTTTGATATTGAGCACTTTCGCTCCACAAACAACACCATCTTCTACTAAAAGTTCCAGTAAAAATCTCTCGCTGAGCATCTCTATATCGTTCGCATTACACTGGTCGTAAAGAGTATGGAGAATTTTGAGTCCCGTATAATCTTGAGCATAACAAGCACGGGGTGCACTCGCTCCGCCAAGGCGACGTTGGGCGATAGTTCCCTCTGTGGTTCTGCTAAAAGGCATACCAATACTATCGAGCCATTTTATAGCCTCAATCCCCTCACGGCAAAGCTTTTCTATCATCTTTTTATTTGCTATGCCGTGAGCTGATTTGAGGGTATTTTCATAATGCGATTTGACGCTGTCTTCGCTCACATTGCCCAGCGCTGCGTTGATCCCGCCTTGTGCCATACAGGTCTGTGAACGTGTCGGATAACTCTTGGTCAGCACTTTCACACTTGCGCCAGACTCTTTGGCACTTAACGCCGCCACAAGACCAGCACCGCCAGCACCAATCACTAAAACATCAACCATAAAAAAACCTTTACATGCGAAGTACCCTGCGTAGCGCAGCCTCGGAAAAATTTCAGAATGAAATTTCGAGAATGAGCGAAAAGAAACAGATTTATATTTTTCCTCTAACCTTCAAGCAGATGATTTTACAAAATCTCGACTTTACTCAAGGTATTGTTTTGAAATTAGACTAAATCTGATAAGATTCTTCTATGAAAAGTCGTATCTTAGTTTTTATCCAGTTTCTCGCCATCTTTTTAATGATTCTGCCTCTTGGTGGAGAAGTGCAAAATCTATACTCAGGTCTTGTCATCATCATCGCTGGCATCATTATCGGGTTATTTGCCCTCAAAGCCCATACTCCTGGCAACTTCAATATCCGTCCAGATATCAAAGAAAACTGCACCCTTGTAAGCCACAGTATCTACAAATATATTCGACATCCTATGTACGCGTCCGTTTTGTTATCGATGTTAGGTGTTTTGGTTTTATATGCAAACATTTATGTGAGTGTTATATATCTGTTATTGCTTGTCAATATGCTGAGTAAAATGTTTTATGAAGAGTCTCTTTGGCATTGTAAAGATAGTGCTTACAAAGAGTACGCACAAAATACTTACCGTCTCATCCCTTATATCTTTTAAAAGTTTTTTCTATGGCAAATATTATCTTCTCTATCATCAGCGTTTATATCTTTATCCTTATGGGTTTTATATCCAAGATGAGCTTTAAAGAAAAGATCGATGATAAAACCATCACCATCATCAATGTCTATTTTTTGCAAGTATTTCTCACTTTTTGGGGACTTCTTTTACAGCCTATGGATATCACTCTTTTATACGCTCCATCAGCCTATCTCGTTGTCGTCTTAGTTGTCCTTTTTATCTCCATTTTAGCGACACGTAAACTTTTTACTGACCAAAAAGAGCGCTCCATCGCCACAGTCGCCGCTATCATCGGCAATACTGGAAATCTCGGTATTCCCATTAACATCGCCATCTTTGGAGAATCCTCTATTCCCTACACGACAGTTGTAAATCTTGTAAATGTCTTTGTGGTTTACACTTTTGGAGTTTATTATTATTCACGCGGTAATTTTGATATGAAAACATCGCTTACAAATATCGCAAAAATTCCTATTCTTTGGGCGGCAATTATAGCGATTATCTTAAGTGTCAACGGCTATAAGCCCTCGCCAGTCGTTGCAAATATGTTGGTGATGGGTGCATATGCTTCTATCACTATGCAACTCTTTTTGTTTGGTATCTATCTTTATGGCACGAAAATCAAAGAGATTGATAAGACTCTTTTGAGCCTTGTAAGCTCTGTAAAATTTATTATCTTGCCGCTTATCGCTTTTGGGGTTTTATATCCACTTAATCTTTCTCCAATGATAAAAGGGATAGTTTTTATAGAACTGATAATGCCACTCGCTATTGCAAATGTTAACCTTGCTTCACTTTATGACTGCGAGCCAAGAGTCGTTACAGCCTTAGTGTTTATATCTTCTGTGATATTTTTGGGAATAATCTTTGTTGCCACCAAAATCATAAGTTATTTCTAACTCAAAAAAATATTTTTAAAAATAACTGACGAATAAAATAATCATTAAATAATGACTGTTTCTATGGTAAAGAAAATTGTGGTTATAATATGTGAATAATAAAGCAGGTAGCATACAGAATGAAAATTCAGGATTACACTATTCTTTCAACGATATACAATGATCGTCGCACAGTAGTTTATAAAGCTATGGATAGCGACGGTGATATTGTTGCAATTAAGAGCGTTGTTGACAGTAATGATCAGGATTATTCTAATAAATTGTATCATGAGTATGAGATTACACAAGAGCTTTCTGGTGATTTTATCAGCCGCACAATTTGCTTAATCGAAGAAGAAAAACCCTATCTTGTAAAATCTTTTGAAGAGGGGAAAACCTTGTCTATCTTGATTCCAAGAGGTGGGCTTACACTTGATCTTTTTGCCTCTTATTCGATCTCGATTATTCAAGCGCTCGAATATGTTCATCAAAACAATATCATACATTTAGATCTCAAACCGGAAAATATTCTTTGTGATGAGGTTCAAAAAAGTGTCAAACTTCTTGATTTTGGGGAAAGCCTCTCAAATATCAATTTAAACAAATCTCTAAAAAGAAATATACAGACTATAGGAACGGCTTCCTATTTAGCACCAGAACAAACAGGCCTATCAAACCAAACCTTAGATGAAAGAAGTGATCTCTATTCCCTTGGTATAATCTTCTATGAGATGCTTACCGGAAAGCTTCCATTTGAAGGAGAAGAGACGCTTCAAATACTTCACTCCCACTTGGCACAGATTCCAAAAGAGATCCATTCGATAAAACCAAGTATCCCGATCACTTTATCCAATATAGTTCAAAAATTGCTCTCAAAAGATAAGCAAGAAAGATATCAAAGCGCTGCCAGCTTGAAGTACGATTTAAAGAATCATTTAAAAGATCCTTCGGCTAGACTGCATCTTGGCAGTCAAGAGATCTCAGATAAATTAGTATTTACACAAAAATTATATGGACGAGATCACGAGTTGGATCTTGTAAAAAATAAGCTAAATTCCATAGTTGCCAGCAAGCCAAAGCTATTAATGATCAGTGGCTATTCAGGTGTTGGAAAATCATCTTTTATCAATGAACTAAGTCCCATTGTACTTGCCAAAAATGGTACTTTTGTAAAGGGCAAGTTCGATCAATACAACCATACAAGCTCTTATGTGGCATTTATCCCAATCTTTATAAGTTTGATCAATCAGTTTAACTGCATGATGCCAGAAATAAAACAAAACAAAATAGACGAGCTTTCAGAATTTTTAGGTGAAAGTAAAAATGCCTTAATTAAAATTGTCCCTGAACTCAAAGCTATTTTTAATGTCTCCTACACTCCTATCAGTGATCTGCTGCAATTAAAAAACCAGATGTTTATAGCTATTGAGAGATTTTTTGGTTTTTTTGCATTAAAAGATCATCCTCTTGTGATCTTTTTAGATGATTTGCAGTGGGCTGATATAGCCTCATTGGAGATACTAGAGCTTATTTATTCTTCGAACAAACTAGAAAGTTTTTTAATCATTGGGGCTTATAGAAGCAATGAAGTATCCTCGTCACATCCATTAAAATTATCTCTGAACAATATTGCTAAAAGAATAGGTAAGATCGAAGAGTTTGAGCTTTTTCCTTTAAAAATAGATGCCATCAATGAACTGCTTCGAGACATGTTACACAAAGAAGATGTTGACGATCTTGGATATTTGCTGATCCAAAAAACAGAAGGTAATCCATTTTTCCTCAAACAGTTTATTTATACTCTTTTAAAGCGTGAACTACTGAGTTTTAACAAAGAGACTCAAGTATGGGAATGGAAGATTGAAACAATCAGACATCAAGAGTTGACGAACAATGTTATCGATCACTTAATAGATAAAATCGTAGCAATGTCTGTAGACGCTCAAAACTTCATTAAGATTGCATCCGTGATTGGTGACAGTTTTGATATTGACAGTATCTTGCATGTAAGCCAATGTAGCCAGAACAAAATGCTACAAATCATAGACGAAATTATGCTCGAAGGTTTGATCGAAAGATCTAGTGAAGATAAAAGTATGAGTCTTGGGACACTTCGGTCTTGTCATTTTGTCCATGACAAAATCAGACAGACAGCGTATACAATGCTAACAACCGAAGAAAAAAAGCAGACCCATCTCAAAGTTTTCAGATCCTATTTAGATCAAGAACAAGTACCAAAAACAATCCTTAGTGCAGCGAAGCACATTATTGAAGTTATCGATCTTATCGAAGAAAAAGAGATCAAATCTGTTTTGGAAACACTTAATATGGCTTCCAATTTTGCAAAAGAAGCTTTAGCATACCAAGAGGCAATACAGCATGCTAAAGCAGCAGTTTCTTTGCTTCATGAAAATGCTTGGTCACACAATTATGAGATCACATGTTCCATTTATCTGTGTCTTCTTGAATCTTTTTGTCAGGCACATATATATGAAGAAGCATTATCACTTTTTGAACAACTGCTCCATAATAATCTTCTTCAAAAGATCGATATCGCAAAGGTCTATAATCTTCGATTGCTCTATCACTTTGCTCAAGGGTTGATCGCTGAATCTCTTGAAGATGGTCGCATGGCTTTACAAGTCCTTGAGCAAGAGATCCCAAATGATTCGGCAGAATTGCTCGATTTAAAAAATAATGAAATAGAATGGTTGAATGCAAATATAAAATCAGTTGAAGAGCTCCAGTATCTCAATATTATGCAAAACGAAAATATTGAATTGTGTATGAATATACTCGTAAATATGGGTATACCTGCGTTTGTAAGTAGACAGAAAATGTTCAGCGTTGTTACTTTAAAAATGGTCCATCTTTCATTTCTATATGGGAACTGTAATGTATCTCCTTATGGCTATATGCTAAGCGGTATGATTGTAGGTGCAGGACTTGAGCAATATGAAAACGGATATCGGTATGGTCAAGTTGCAATAGCCCTGCAAGATAAATTTGCCAATAAATCGATCGAATGTAAACTTTTACGGATATATGGCGCTTACGTAGCATCTTGGATACAGCCGCATGAACAAACTCTCAGTATTCTTTATAAAGCTTATATGTCTGGTATAGAAAATGGAGATTTTACTTATGCTTCATATTGTGTTAATCATATATTTACGCGTGAATTTTTATTGAGTACTCCTTTAGATATTTTAGAAGAAAAAACATCAAGTTATCTTGATTTTCTTATCGATTTAAACGAACCATCCATCTTAGGAGTCCAATATCTATTTATCAATGTCATTAAATGTTTACGCGGTAATACATTAGGATTAAACTCATTGAGTTTGCCTGAATTTGATGAACAAAAAGTTGTAGAGAATTTCACTAAGATAAATTATAAAACAATGCTTGCATATTACTATATATACAAACTTCAAATCTGTTATATCCATGAATATTATGATGAAGCTGTTGAACATGCTCAAAAAGCGAAAGAATATCTCCCTAATATTAAAGGCAATATTTTAGAGAGCGAATGGGTATTTTACTATGCATTGTCTCTTTTTAAGCGAACGACAGATTCAATGCAACAGACAGATATTGATCTTTTACAGGAATTTGAACACCGTTTTAAACTCTGGTCAGAGCTATGTCCTGAAAATTTTCTAGCTAAATATCTCATTATAAAAGGATTGAATGCTTATACTCGTTCCTCTTTTGATGCAGCATTCGATAATTTTGAAAAAGCACTCCATTTGCAGGATGAAGGTTTCACTACGATCTTTAAAGCACTTACATTAGAGCTTATCGGGATCTGTTGGAAATCAAAAAATAATTGGCGTATTGCTAAAATGTATTTGCAAGAGGCTTATAACATATTTTATAATCTCAAAGCAATCGGAAAAACAAAGCTCCTTTTCAACACACAAAGCGAACTGCTACATCGTGAAGCACAAATACAGGTCAATCCTACTATGGTCACACAAAATACGGGTGATCTAAACATTTTTGATGAAGATACGATCTTAAAAGCAACAGAACTTATCTCAGGAAAGATTGATCGATCGGAACTGATAAAAAAATTCACCTCTATTATCGCTCAAAGTTTTGGAATACAAATCGGTGGTATTATCTTAAAAGAGAACAATATTTTCTTCCTTGAGGGATTGTTTAATATCAACAGCGATCCAAAAATCATTATTGAGCATCAATCTTTGAATACATCAAACGTAATTCCAAAATCGGTCATAAAGCAGACCCTCTCTGATAACAAGGTTCTTATAATCGATGATGCCATCAACGATTCACGATTTACTATGGACCAGATCATTATAGAGAGAAAGATCGCCTCAGTGATCTGTGCGCCGATCTTTTTAAAAGAGACATTAATTGGATTGATCTATATGGAAAATAACTTCATAAGAGGTTTTTTCGATAATACACGCGAAAAGGTACTTAATATTCTACTGACACAAACAGCTGCAACATTGGAACTGGAACATCTTTACTCTCATGACAAACTCACAGGATGCTACAGCCGACAAAAACTGGATGAAGTTCTGCTTAAAAATGATTTTTCAGCATTGTTGCTCATAAATATTAATAATCTGGATTTTGTCAATTCAACATATGGATATACGATTGGCGACGAGATACTCAAATTATTTGTAAGTTTTTTGCACAATTTTTTAATCGATAGGAACACTTTATTTAGACTCTCAAGTGATGAGTTTGTCATTTTAATAGACCAAAACTCTTCACAAGATAAAGAGATCTTGGCTATTGAGATCATAAAAGCGTTACAAAATCATAAGTTTGAGATTGAAAATTATTCAATCATTCTCTCATGTACGATAGGAATCACCTCAAAAAGTGATGAAAATTTTACTGAAACCCCTTTGGTCAGAGCGCATGCCGCTATGAAAGAAGCTCGTCAAAGTGGTGCAAACAAATTTATGACTTATAGTGCTGATTCCGCTTTTCTACAAAAACAAAGAGCTAATCTCGAGTGGATGTTAAAAGTAAAAGATGCTCTAACAAACGACGCAATTCTCCCTTTCTTTCAGCCTATTTTGAATAATGAAACAAATAAAATCGTCAAATATGAGGCTCTAGCACGATTGATTGAAAATGGTAATGTTATCTCGCCATTTCACTTTATAGAACCAGCCAGACTCGTTGGACTTTTACCTAAAATAACCCAAATAATACTCATGAAGTCATTTAAATACTTTCAAAACAAACCTTATGATTTTACAGTCAATATCTCCGAAGAAGATTTAAAAGCTAGATATCTCCTAACTTTACTCACAAATCTATCAAAAAAATATAATATTGCACCTCATAGAGTTACTTTAGAGATCCTAGAAAATATCTCCGCACAGGAAAATGAAGCAGCCATAGAGCAGCTTTTAGAACTTAAATCCTATGGATTTAAAATTGCTCTTGATGATTTTGGAAGTGAAAAATCAAATTTTTTCAGACTGCAGAAAATGAATGTAGACTATATCAAGATTGATGGTTCATTCATAAAAGATATTCATACTAACAAAAATAATCTCAATATCTGTAAAACTATAGTTCACTTGGCACAAGCACTGGGTTGTGAAGTGATCGCAGAATTTGTTCATTCAGCCGAAGTTCTTGATGTTGTACAAAAAATAGGTATAAAATACTCACAAGGGTATTACATCAGTGAACCAAAACAAGAAATATAGAAAATGTGTGATAAGGAATAAAGAAATGAAAATAGCACCACTTCCACAAAATGAGCAAGAGCGTTTAGCAAAGCTAAAAGAATACAATATTTTAGACTCTGAACCTGAAGCGGTTTTTGATAATATGGTACAATTGGCAAGCTATATATGCAAAACTCCTATTGCAGCAATCAGCCTAATTGATTCTGACCGTCAATGGTTTAAGTCCATAGTAGGTGTTAACGTAAAAGAAACCCCGCGCGATATTGCCTTTTGTGCCCATACGATCTTACAGGATGATACTTTTGTTATACCAGATGCTCTTAAAGATGAACGTTTTTTTGATAATCCATTAGTTACAGAGGGTCCTGAAATCCGTTTTTATGCAGGTGTTCCACTTATTACTTCCAACGGATACCACTTGGGTACTTTATGTGTCATCGATACCGTGGCCCGTGAACTTCAAGTAGAGCAGTTGGATGCTATCAAAACACTCGCTGACAGCGTAACAGTACATCTTGATCTCAGACTTTCACACGTAGCAATACGAAAATATGTAGATAAACTTCAGATCTCAGCAACAATATTTGATTCTGCTAATGAAGCTATTGTTGTGACTGATGCTGATAATAATTTTGTAACTGTAAATCCTGCTTTTTGTACACTGACTGGCTACTCACGAGATGAGGTAATTGGTCAAACGCCTAAAATACTTAAATCCGGAAAACAGAATGCAGCATTTTATAAACAGATGTGGCATCAACTCAATACAATGGGATTTTGGAATGGAGAACTATGGAATAAACGTAAAGATGGGGAAGAATATGCAGAATGGCTCTCCATTAAAGTCGTTTATAATGAAGATGGCTCTAAAAAAATGCATGTAGCTCTCTTTTCTGATGTCACCCAAAGGAAACAAGCGGATGAGATTATTTGGAAGCAGGCAAATTATGACTTACTAACCCAACTGCCAAATAGACAACTTTTCAATGATAGATTGGAATATGAGATTAAGATGAGTCATCGCACAGACCTTTCTCTTGCACTTCTTTTTATTGATCTTGATTTTTTCAAATCTGTTAATGACACAATGGGACATGAAGTTGGAGATCTTCTTTTAATCAATGTGGCTCAACGTATCAGTGCTGTTGTACGAGAATCAGATACAGTAGCGAGAATAAGTGGAGATGAGTTCACTGCGATTCTTCCTCAACTTGAGTCAGCTCATAATGCCAAAAGAGTTGCAATAGCAATTGTTGAAACCCTTTCTCAACCCTTTGATCTCAACGGTGAAATGGTTACCATATCGGCAAGTGTAGGAATTTCAATTTATCCACAAGATGCTAAAAATAGTAAAGAGTTGATGCAAAATGCGGATAAAGCAATGTACAAAGTCAAACACCAAGGACGTAACGGTTTTTTTGGTATTGTTTGATATGAAGCGGCAGTTTATAAAATTGTCTCTTTATGTAAAATATAAGACTACAATATACCGAGCAACTCTGAGCGTTGCTGCGATTACTAAAAAGTAAAAGAAGTTCAGTCTCACCATTCCCGCGACTAAAGTAAGTGGATCACCGATGAGGGGAAGCCACGACAAAAGAAGCGCCCAATAGCCGTAATTATGTCCTACATGTAAGGCCGATTTGGTTGTTTTATTTTTCAAAAGTTTCTCTTTTGTCTTTTCATACAAAAAGTAGCCAAGATAGTAGTTAAATATAATCGCTAAGATATTTCCAACTGAAGCAACAAGAAGAGCTGTATGTTTATCCAGCCCAGCTTCCACAGCCGCAAAGAGTGCGACTTCAGAAGAAAAAGGAAGGATGGTCGCAGCCAAAAAAGCTGAGAGAAAAAGGGAGAGTGCGATCAAAGTGAACGGATGTTCTCTATGGTCTTTGCAATCAAAGTATCGCGCGCTTCTTTGGATGTCCAAGCGATGTGCGGAGTGATAAGAAGTTTGTTTCGATTTCTTACACTTAAAAGTGGATGATGATTATCTATAGGCTCTTTTGTAAGAACATCTAGTCCAAAAAAGAGATCTTTTTCGTCGATAATCTTTGCCACAGCTTCTTCGTTGATAATACCGCCTCGACCAAGGTTTAAGATGACTGCATTAGGCTTACATGTAAGCAGTTGTTCATAATCTAAAAGGTTGTTTGTCGTTTCGTTAAGAGGTGCATGAATACTAATAATGTCGCTCTCTTCTAACAGCAGTTGGAGAGAGATGCTTGTAAAATCTGTATCACTATTTTTCCCGCTTGTTGAAAAATAACTTACTTCACATCCAAAAGCTTTTGCCAACACAGCCACTTTTTTGCCGATATTTCCAAGCCCGATGATGCCCCATTTTTTTCCGCTTATCTCAAAGAACGGATTTGAGATATCTGTAAAAACGCCGCTTCTACTCCAAAACCCATCTTTAACTGCGCCATCATAATACTTCATATGCTCTATCAGATAAAAAAGCATCGCAAAAGTGTGTTGTACGACAGACTCAGTTGAGTAACCGACAACATTTTTTACAGCAATTCCACGCTCATTTGCCGCTACCAAATCAACATTATTTGTGCCTGTTGCTGCTACACAGATGAGTTTAAGATTTTTTGCTCGCTCCATTGACTCTGCGGAGATAACAACTTTGTTTGTAACTATAACTTCTGCGTTAGCGATGCGTTCGTCAAGTTCTTCTGGCAAAGTTTTTTGGTATGCCACAACCTCTCCAAGCGCATCAAAACTACTTAGATCAGTATCTCCAAAAGTGATAGTATCGAGTAAAACAATTCTCATAACTTATGCATCCTTGATGTTACTGATAATATCACGAGCTTGTTTGAGTGCGGCATCTACTTCATCAAAAACAAGGGCAACAGCCATACGTCTGCCTTTATGGGATTCCGGTTTTGAAAACACTCTTACAAACGAGTTGTTAGTAAAAAGTGATTCATCTACATCCACGAGTGGAGCATATGAGTGTTTGTCAGATTTAAACGCCGCAGATGCGCCGTCTCCGTAAAATGTAAATCCAAGAGGAAGCCCGAGAACTGCGCGAAGGTGAAGTGCAAACTCGCTTTGACTTTGAGTGATAAGTGTGACCATTCCTGTATCATGAGGACGAGGGCTTACTTCGCTGAAATAAACTTCATCTCCTTTAACAAACATCTCGACACCAAAAAGTCCGCGACCGCCAAGACCGTCTGTGATCTTTTTTGCGATCTCTTGCGCATTTTTCTTTGCTATTTCGCTCATACGCATCGGTTGCCATGAAAATACATAATCGCCATCGCGCTGTTCGTGACCTATGGCTTCACAAAAGACTGTTTCTTTGCCATTGCGAACGGTAAGCATCGTGATTTCGTAATCAAAATCAACAAACGCTTCAACGATCAATTCGCTCGCATCGCCGCGCGCTTCTTTTGCTATCTCCCAAGATTTTTCTATGTCACCCGCAGTTCTTGCCACGCTTTGTCCATGTCCTGAACTACTCATAACAGGTTTGATAACACAAGGAAATCCAAGTTTAGAAGCTTCCTCTTTTAAGCCTTCTAACGTACTGACAAAAGCGTAAAGACCAGTTTTTAGACCAAGCTCTTCTGCTGCAAAACGGCGAATATTTTTTCTGTTCATTGTTTTATTGACTGCGTCTGCATTTGGGATGACATTAAACCCCTCATTTTCTGCATCAAAAAGAGCCTCTATGCTGATAGCTTCGATCTCAGGCAAAATATAGTCAGGCTTCTCACGTCTGATGATCTCAAGCACTGCTTCTCTGTCTTGCATATTGACCACATAACTTCTATGTGCCACATGATGTGCTGGAGCATTTTGGTATCTATCTACGGCGATCACTTCAAGCCCTAAACGCTGTGCTTCTATCGCCACTTCTTTACCTAATTCGCCAGAGCCTAAAAGCATGATACGCTTTGAATTACTTTTTAATGGAGCAGAAAATTGCATCAAAAATCCTATGTTGAAATTACTGCAATTGTAACATAACTTGCTTGGCAGAAAAGTTTAATAATTCTTCTGATAAAATCGTAGGATGTTGCGATTTATAAATATTTTCTATATATTGGTTCTATTTTCCTCCCTTCAGGGCGCAAATAAACTTCAAGATGTTTCTCTCCAGTTTCAGTGGAAAAACCAGTTTGAATATGCGGGATTTTATGCTGCAAAAGAGAAGGGATTTTATAAAGATGTCGGTCTTAATGTCTCCTTCAAAGAGTATACAAATGGGATGAGTATTATAGATGATGTTATCAGTAAAAAATCTACTTATGGCATCACTTATGCTGATCTTATTGTTGATTACCTGCATGGCAAGCCGATAGTTTTTTTAGCAAATTTTTTCAAACATTCACCTCTTATTCTTGTAACACAGCCAGAGATCCAGATTCCAAGTGATCTTAAGGGCAAAAAAATTATGGGTGTGCAAGATTCTCTTAAAAGCACCGCTTTTTTGATGATGTTTAAAGATTTTGGTATGGACATGAATAGTTTTACAAATGTACTGCCCTCGTTTAACGTCAATGATTTTGTCAATAAAAAAGTCGATGCCATGGTTGCTTTTAGTACAAATGAGCTTTATGACATTGATAAAGCAGGTGCAAAATATAACGTCATTAACCCCTCAAGTTATGGAACTGAGTTTTATGATGTCAATCTTTTTACATCAAAAGATGAACTTATCAATCATCCCCAGAGAGTGAAAAATTTTAGAGAAGCAAGTATCAAAGGATGGGAATATGCGCTTACGCATAAAGAAGAGATCATAGAGCTTATCTTAAAAAAATACAATACACAACACAAATCACGTGGCGCACTTGAGTTTGAAGCAATGCAAATTCAAAAAATGATGAATCCTACACTGTTTAAAATCGGAAGTATCGATAAAAGACGTGTGCGTATTATGGCTGAAGATTTTATAGAGATGGGACTTGTCGCAAATGATGCTAGCCTCGATTTTGATGATTTTATCTACAACGATATCAACTACAATACCGACCTTTCAAAGACTGAGATAGAATATTTAAAGTCCAAAGGAACACTCAAGCTTTGTACGGATCCCTCGTGGATGCCTTTTGAAGCAATTAAAGATAATAAACATGTAGGCATTGCGGCCGATTATTTCAATATTTTGAGAAAAAATTCCAATATTTCTATGGAACTTTATCCTACAAAAAGCTGGCAAGAGAGTCTCGAAGCTGCACAAAATAGAAAATGTGATATCTTCACCCTTGCATCAGCAACTCCCTTAAGATTAAAATATATGGATTTTACAGATCCATATATCAAGCTTCCGTTGGTGGTTGCGACAAAAATAGACAAGCCCTATACAGAAAATTTTTATACACTTAAAGACAAAAAAATTGGTGTTGTACAAGGATATTCAATCGCTGAAATTCTCTATAGCAAATATGCAAATATGCAAATTGTAGAAGTTAAAAACATTCATGAAGGTCTTACAAAAGTTGAAAATGGGGAGCTTTACGGATATGTTGATAATCTAGTAGGTATAGCTTATACTATCCAACATGATTATACAGGAATATTAAAAGTCTCTTCAAGGCTCAATGAAGATGTTGCTCTTGCTATAGGTACAAGAAACGATGAGCCGATTTTGCATGATATATTTCAAAAATTAGTACACAGTATCTCTGAAAAAGAGAAACAAAGTGTTTTTAATAATTGGATCTCTGTAGAGGAAACAAAAGAAGTTAACTATTCAGTTTTGTATAAAATTTCTCTCTTTGTTCTTGTTCTTTCATTGATCTACTTTTACAGATATCATGAACTTTCAAAGTACAATAAAAAACTTGAGAAATTATCAAGAACGGACGTACTAACGGGTCTAAACAATAGAATGAACATTGATGCAATACTAGACTTTCAGTATAAACTTGCAAAAAGATATGATACTGTTTTTGGAGTAATTATGCTTGATATCGACCATTTTAAAGATGTGAACGATATCTATGGACACCAAGTTGGAGATGATGTTTTAAAACAGTTTGCCAACATCATACAAGAAAATATCCGTGATACTGACAGTGCGGGACGCTGGGGTGGAGAGGAATTTATGATCGTTTGCCCTCAAACCGAAATCGATGCTCTTTTCAAAGTGGCGGAGCATTTAAGAAAAAAAATCGCCGAACATGATTTTTCAAATAACCTCCATCAGCTCACGGCAAGCTTTGGTATCACTTGCTATAACGGCGCTCAAGATGTTAACACTTTAATAAAAGAATCTGATTCCGCGCTCTACACTGCTAAAGAATTTGGAAGAAACAGAGTCGTTATAGCAAATTCTTAAAATTTTTCAAACTGAAAAGTTTAAGATCTTCGCCTTTGAGAGCTCTTACTTCTGTTGAAAATCCACTCTTTGCAACAAGAACAAAAATATCAGCTTTGATCTTTGCTTTTGCACTTAGTTCTTGAAGTTTAACTATCTCACTCTTTTTCACTTTGGCATTTGAATACTTACATGTACCGAGTATATTTTTCCCAGAAGCGGTTTTTGCATAGATATCCATTTCAACATCTCTATCCCAATATCCTGCGATCTCAACGATCTTATCCTCTTCAAAACTTTTAGCGATGAGCGCATAAGAAAGTTCTTTAAATACAGCTTCTCTAAACTCTACTATCTTATTTTCATATCGTGTATTGAACTCAGCGTAATTTCCTTCTTTAATCCCTTTAAAAATAGGTGCGACAAAAGCAAACCAAAATCTTAAAAATGGAGTCGTAAAAAGAAGTTTATCGCTCACTCTTTCATCATCTACCCAGCTTGTAAAGAGTTTTCTTGATTTTAAAAGTCGTACAACATTTGTATCCATCAGCTCTTGTGCTATCTCACTAGCATTTGCATCGGATACACGTGCTCGTTTAAATGCAGAGTGGATACGTCCATCACCAAGAGCGAGAGCACTCAAAAGTGGAACTTTTTCGACATCTACAAGCTGAGAAACTTGCTTATGTAAAAAGTTGTAGTTAGTCAAAATATGAGCGATAATAAGCTCATCAAGCGATTTTGTAGTATCAATTTTGATCTCTGCTCCGCCAAATACGGTGAAATACTCGATTGCAGTTTCGAAATCTTCAAACTTGTTTTTTGTATAAAATGAGCTAAATTGCTCAGATATGGGTGTATTAATTAAAAAAATAGGAGTACCTTTAAATGGTTTACTTGGGTGTTATTAAAATTATATCAGATTAAATGATTGATGCAGGAAATTGACAGAGGTTGAGCAAAAAGTCCCCAAAGGGACTAATTACTACAGGCGTGATTCATAACGTCTCATCATGTAGAGGCGTTTAAGCATTTTCTTACGAGCGCTAATTTTGTCTTTTTTACGCTTTTCAGTCGCTGTTTCGTGGAAACGGCGAGCACGCGCTTCTGTCACAATCAGATTTCTATCTGTTTGTTTCTTGAAACGGCGGTAAGAAGCATCAAAATTATCGTCATGGCGTAATACGATACCAGGCATTCACATCACCCACTTTCTTTTAAAATTTTTGAAAGCGAATTGTAGCATAAGTTTTTCTTAAAACCTAATCTACTTTAACATTTTGCGATGTGCTGTTTTACGAAAACCTCAAATTCACTCGCTGGGATCGGCCTGCTAAAGTAATATCCTTGTATCTCATTACAGCCGTTTTGTTGTAAAAACTCTAACTGATCTCTTGTCTCCACACCTTCCGCAATCGTTATCATGTTAAGATTGTGAGCCATACTGATTATTGTTTTGACAATATTTCTATCATCAAGATTTTCATTAATATCACAAATAAAGGATTGATCTATTTTCAGTTTATATACGCTGAATTTTTTGAGATAACTCAAAGATGAATATCCAGTTCCAAAATCATCGATCGACATTCGTATCCCATGACTGTGAAGCTCATTCATAATAGCTATAGCATCCATTGGATCTTGCATCGTAATACTTTCTGTAAGCTCCAACTCAAGATACTCGGATGAAACTCCACTCTCTTCTAACGCACTTAAAACTAGAGAGATAAGTTTAGGATGGCGAAATTGAACAGCTGAGAGATTGATAGCCATAAGAAAAGGTTTCATTCCTTCATCTATCCACTTTTTCAGCTGCTCTAAGGCAGTACGAAGCACCCACTCGCCAATGGCAATAATTTGTCCACTACTTTCTGCAATAGGGATAAACTCTGCTGGAGAAACCATTCCAAGTGTTGGATGTTTCCAGCGAAGCAAAGCTTCACTTCCAACTAATTTCTCTGTCATCGCATCGATCTGCGGCTGATAATAAACCTCTAATTCATTATTTTCTATTGCCTGACGTAAAGCATTTTCAATTTGAAGATTACGAGCTGCACTTATTTGAAGTTCAGAAGTATAAAAACGATAGCAGTTGCGCCCATCATTTTTTGCACGATACATCGCAACATCAGCGGCTTGAAATAAAGTCTGAAAATCTTTACCATCCATCGGGTACATGGCGATTCCGATGGATGGAGTAACTGTAAGATCATGATCTTCAATCTGATATACTTGAGAGATAATATGTGTCACCTTTTCAGCGAAATGAATAGCTCCATCAACGTCAGCGTCTGGAAGCAGAATAACGAACTCATCACCCCCTTGACGAGAAAGAGTATCACCATATCGTGTAATCAACTTCATGCGTGAAGCAATTTCAACCAAAAGAGTGTCACCCACAGAGTGTCCAAGCGTATCGTTAATATTTTTAAAATGATCCAGATCAAGAAGCATTACCGCTACTGAAGTGTTCTTTCTATCAGCAATACTAATCGCATGCTGAGCCCTATCGTTAAGTAATAGTCTATTTGGCAATCCCGTCAAAGCATCAAAATGAGCCAACCACTCAACTTGATCCTGCGCCGTTTTTTGAGCGGTAATATCCTGCATTGAACCGCGAATGCGAATGACTTCCCCATTTTCGATAGCCGGAGTACCAATGGTACGTATCCATTTATCATTTCCCTTGAGCGTTCTCATCTGAAGTTCCAAATCATAAGGAGTATGATCCATAACAGCTAGATCTATAGCATTTTTGATTTTTTGAAGCCACTCACCGTGATAGACACTAAGCCCTATCTCTAAAGATGTAAGATCGTTTGGATCCATATCATGAATACGAGACACTTCAGCAGTCCACTCCCCTTCCCCTGTTTTTACATCAAATTCCCATGCTCCTACATGAGCCATTGCACTCATATCTTCTAAGAGTTTTTCTGTTTTTATTAAGCGATTTTGTGCCTCTTGTTGTTTCGCTTTACGATCAAAATTGTCCATAGCAAAACTGAGTTCTGTTGTCATTTCTTGAATTAATTTTTGACTTAATGTATCAAATACATTCAGGGTGGTAGAATAAAGAGTAAAAGCTCCTATAACTTTGCCGTTTTGATAAAAAGGGATCGAAGCGGAAGCTTGTAAGCCCATTGTTTTAGCTTTTTCCTGCCACGGAGCCGTAGAAGGATCATTCATAAAATCCTGACACCAAACTGGATGTTTTTCACGAACGGCAGTACCGGTAGGTCCTTGTCCAAAAAGAACATCCCCGCGGGTAGAAATTTCGATTTCATCAAGATAATGATGCACATCTCCGTAAGAAGCAGCGAGACATATCATCTCCTCTTGCTTATCGACAAGACCTATCCATGACATACTCATCCCACCGAGGGTAACGGCATATTTACAGATCTGCTCAAAAAGCTCTTGGGGATTTAGTGCATGGATAATCACCTGATTACATTGACTCAGAGTAGTATACATCTGAGTAAGCCGCTGTATAGATATTTTGTCTTTATTTTGCTGAGTTATATCGATCATAGAAGCTATTGTTTGACCGCTCTCTGGCAAATAAACAGCAGCAATAGATCCCAGTCCCTTTTTTCCCTTGGCGGAAACAAAATTAAATTCATACCGATCCGGTATTGTTTCATCAAATGAACGTCTAAGATGATAGGTTTTCATCCGTTCTTTATCTACGTCATCTACAAAATTTAAAAAAGAGGTTCCAACCAATGACTCTTTCGATGATTCTGCAAGCTCTGCAAACTGCTCATTGACTAAAGAGATAGCCCCATCCGCTTCAATAATAGCCGTACATGTACCGCTTCTTTCAAACAGAGTACGGTATCTGTTTTCTGTGTTTTTCAGCTCGGTGATGTCACGTGCAATTCCTAAAACACCAATCAAACTATGAGTGTCATCATACAAAGGAGTTTTAACCGTATCAAAAAGAATTCTTTCTCCATTTTCTGCTGACGTTACCCATTCCTCATTACGACTTGGCCCGTTTGTTTCTATTGCTAAGCGATCTTTTTCACGGAAAGAATCAGCAAGTTCTTTATTAACAAAATCGTAGTCTGTTTTTCCAACAATATCTTTTTCTTTACTGCCAAAAAAACGTTCAAACGCAGGGTTGCATGCGAGATAAACTCCATCACTGCTTTTAAGCCAAATTAGATCTTCAATTGTGTCTATAATATCATTGAGCTGGGATATTGTCTGTTTATAGTCTTGATAAGAAAAAAGATAGCTTGAATGACGATCTCTTACAAAACTATTTTCTGGCACATTCTCAGAAATATCTCGATTTTTCGGTAAAAAGTTCAAATTTTCAAGGATATGGATAGAAACAGGAAGAGAGAAATCAGAGAGCTGAGTTCTTATAGAGCGGCTTAAATAAGGCTGTTGATTTAGTATGAGAGTTTCACTACACTCAGAAATATCTCCACTTTTCAACGACTTCAAACAGCTTTCAAGCGGACCATCACGCACAGGTAGGATTTCATAATAGGGATGTCCGACCACCTCTTCAAGTTTTTTTTCACAAAATGAAAGATAAGCATCATTCGCAAAAACAATTTTATACTCACTATCGTGAACAAAAATTAAATCTTTAATAAGATTAAAAACCTGTAGATACATCAGACGACCCTCTCTTCAAAATATACTAGATGCAGTATAACATAAATGGATTACTATATTTTATACCTATCCATGTCTTTTTCCTTTATACTCTTTTCTAAAACAGCTCTGGCAAATACCATAGTTTGAGTTCAGAGGAAGCGGTTTTGTACACATCCTGCATCTTGGCACAAAGTGGCTATTTTTGAGAGAGTTTTCTATATATCTGTTGAGTACACTTCTAAAATGTCTTGCATTATCCGCATCTATAAAGAACTCATCAAATCTGTAACTAAGCCATAAATAAAGTGTGATTTCTTTAACACGATCCTCTATTTCAAGGAGTTCTTCCATTGTACTCGCAAACTCGCTTTTCATCTCAGGAGGCAGATACATGATAGGTTCTTTTTGTTCCAACTTATGTACATAACGCTCAAATGAAGCCATGATAAACGGAGACTTTAGTGTCAGCGGAGCAGAGGCAAGATGATACTTTGCCGCAATATCAATGTCATAACCATCCACGATGCGTGCTGCTTCAAGCATCGTTTCGATATTTGCCGCTGTAAAAGGGCCATTGAACTTCATATTTTCAACAAAAAACTCTAAAATCTTCGTAAGAGAGTTCTCTTCTAGTATCGAGCCGACAAGTCTTATGTGGTCAAGATTTGCCATTACTTTAAAGGGTATATCTACAGGTTTTGCAGGTTTTGACATATTTTTTTCGATTACATGTAAGGCATCACTTTTTAGTGCACCGACATATCCCACTTCATTTAAGCCATATCTTCCCGCCCGTCCTGAGATCTGATGAATCTCTGATGGAGTTAAAAATCTATCTTTTTCTCCATCAAACTTGATGACCTTGGAAAACAGAATAGTCTTGATAGGCAAGTTCATTCCCATTGCGATGGCATCGGTAGCGATAAGGATATCTGTTTCTTTTTCTCTAAATCTTCGTGCTTCTTCACGTCTAACTTCAGGAGAAAGATTGCCATATACGACACTCACTTTGTAACTGCGGGAAAAGTTTTGTTTGAGACGCAACACATCTTTTCTTGAAAACGCGATGATGGCGGTTGCTGGCATAACATCCGCTATTGCCGTCGCAGTTGGAAGGAGTTTAAGAGGATTTTTTCTCTCAAACTCTATGATGGTGAGTTTCTCTCCAAGATACTCAGCAAGCGCGACGATAGCATCTTTTGCGTTGATAGAACCCGTCATGATAATCTTTTTTGCAGGTGCACCAATGATAGCATTTGCCCATGCCCAGCCTCGGTCTCGGTCATCGAGCATCTGAACCTCATCGATAACGCAGACATCCACATCGACATCAAAGTTCAACATCTCGATAGTAGAACTGATATGTGTCGCTTCCTCGTTGATAAGCTGTTCTTCGCCCGTGACAAGTGAAGCATCAACTCCACTGGCATTTAAATCTTCATATCCTTCAAGCGCCAAAAGTCGAAGAGGTGCGAGGTAATATCCCGTGTCCGCTTTCTTCAAAGCCTGCATCGCTTCATAAGTCTTTCCGCTGTTTGTCGGCCCAATGTGTAAAATAAGTTCTCTTTTTATAGAACGAGCAATAGGAAAGAGGTTTTTAAAATCGCGAATAGTTCGAGCTAAGAGCATCTGTTTTTGACGTTTTAAAAGTTCCTCTTGTATCTGCTTATTAAAAGCGTAAATGATTTTTCTATGTGTTTTTGCAGAGATACTCAGAGTGTTATAAAGATACGGAGAAAGGTGCTCAAACACTATTTCAAGAAGCTCTTGTTTTGGAAGTTGTAAAAGTGTCGAAGCTTTTTGACACTCATCGACAAGAAGATTGAACTCTTTTACAAACTCATCTTCTTGCTCTTTTTTTGCCATCTCTATTTGAGTATTGAGTGAAAGATCCTGCCCATTCCAGATAAGTTTGAAAAGTTCTTCTAACTCTATAACAACGTGTACTTCATATTTTATCTCGATATCAAGATCACTAAAATCAAACTTCTCTTTTGAAGTCAATACAACATCATCTTGGCTTACATGTAAGCCCTCAACACTTGAATATTGTTTTAAGATAGCAGCTAACAAAGTTTCACTCAAAGGTGGAAGTTTTAAATCAGCTGTCGGAGAAGCGGTTTTTAGAGCAGTGAGTATCTGTTGATCACTGAGATATGGGTGTGGAGATTTAAGATTTTTTATAAACTCATCCACCTCTTTTTGCTTTCTCAAAGTTGCAGTCATCTTTAATGATTCTATTTTTTGGATGAGATGTTCGTCATTTTCACTCATAAGCTCATCTACATCTATAACAGATGTTTTTAAAACTGTTATCTTTTTAAAACTCTGTTCTTTGGTTGTTATAGCTATGGAAGCGTTAAATTCAAGTCTGTCTTCTAGATCAAAACGTCCATCAAGGGCTTTTTGCAGACGCTCTTTTTTCTTTTCAAATCTTAGATGTCTGAGTTTTGATTCTATCTTTGCGTAAGTGATTTTTTTACTTCTTACATCTAAAAATGCACCAAATATCTGCAAACGCTCATCTGGGGAAAGGTCTTTAAACTCTTCTAAAAGAGAGTCTATCTTCTCCTCTTTTTCCATTGAGGGTTCAGGCGCTGTGAGTGGAGGATAAAGCTTTTTATCTGCTTGAAAAAAGTGCAAGATATCATCACGCACCATCGTATCTCCGGTAGACCAGAGCTGACGCAATGCACGCAGAAGTTCTTTTTTACTAAACTCCACATCGAAGAGACCAATGGTGTGAGCAAGCTCTATAAGTGTTTTTTCATCAACACGTTCTATCCCAACATCAAAAGGATCATCGCCGAAAAAATGTCTTATTTTTGTATTTATTTTTATTGAGTGTTTATTTTTCTTTGCCATACATAATTGTATCCAATTACAAGCATTATGGATGTTACTACAAGTGTAAATATAATGGTGTATCCCGTTGGAAGATCATAAGTATATGAGAGAAAAAGTGCCGCGATAACACTCAGTGAACCAAAGATCCAAGCATACGCGAACTTGTTGAATCTGCTCTGCACGACTGCAATATATGCCGGTGCGATGAGTAGAGCAAAGACGACTAAAACTCCCGCTTCCTGCACAGACGAAGTCACGGTAATGGCAAGCATCGTAAAAAAAAGGATCTCTTTTTTCATCCCGCTCAACCTAGGATAAACAAAAAACATAATAACACCTACAAACGCGTAGATACCTGTACTTTTAAATACATCAGAAGAAGAGACAAATAAAATATCTGCCGCGCTTAGTTTGCTATAAAGCTCAGTTCCCTCGGCGCTTTGAGCCAAAATAAGCATAATTGCAGAAACTCCAAATGCATACAAAAGTCCTATAAAAGCTTCAATATGCTGAAGTTTAGCGTTTGCCCATGTTATAACACCCGCACCCAAAAGTGCAAACAAAAGCGTCATCTCTGTTTGCGCGTTCCCGTGCATAAAAGCGATGCTTATCGCCATCCCGATAGCTGCGATCTGCCCGATAGCGAGGTCGGTAAAGATAACACCGCGCTTTATAATCTCGATTCCAAATATCGCGTGTACAAAAACAAGCGATATAGCCAGCACGAAGGCCGGCCATAAAAGTTCTATTATTTGCATATTTGTGAAGCGATATCGCCGTAGAAAGTTTCTAGTGTGTCTGTACCGGAAACAGCACCCATTTCATGCGGAAGTATGACAACTCTTGCTCCAGATTTTGCAGCTATAAAGTCCGCTGTTTTTCTCTCATGGTACACATCTTGTAAGATGATTTTCACACCGTTTTTCTCCATCGTATTTAGCGTCTCTATTGTATGTTTTGAACTTGGAGAAACACCCGGGAGTGGCTCGATATTGCCATAACTCGTAAAGCCGTACTCTTTTAAGAAATAGTTGAAGAGTTCATGATACTGGATCACTTTTTTATCCTTACATGTAAGCATCTTCGCATCGAAATTTTTGAGATAAACATCCCACTCTTTTAAAAACTTTGCTAGATTTGTATTGTATTTTCCAGCATTAGCTTCATCTATCATTGAGAGTTTTTTCGCGATCACTTTTGCGATAGTAGGTACCATATGCGGGTCTGTGATATAGTGAGGATTGCCCTCTGCGTGGATATCTCCAAACCCACGCGAAACCGTTGTAGGCTTATCTATCAGTGGGATAAAATGAGAAATATCTAAAAATCCTTTTGCTCCTGACTGAATGTTTGCGTTGTTAGCACTTTTTATAAGTGGCGGCAACCAACCAATCTCTAAACCTGCGCCATTGATGACAAGCAGATCTGCATTTCTAAGTTTTGCAAGCAGTGAGGGTTTTGGAGTGATAAAGTGCGGATCATATTTACTCGCGCCAAGCACGACAACATCCACTTTGTCACCTCCTACTTTTTTAACGATCTCGCCAAAAGTAGCGTAAGTCGTATCTACTTGGATATTTGCAAACACTGCCGTCGCCATCAAAACTGATAATAATATTTTTTTCATCTATTTTCCTTTTATTGTTTAGCGGTACTAATACGCATGTGCGCCGTGTGAACCGGCTTCGATTGTTAGATTTAACATCACTTCTTGGATATTTTTTCTTTGTCCATCTATAATCTTTGATCTATCGTCAGTGTACTCAAGTCTCAAACGTGAAAACTCAAAAGGTTTGTATTGAAGCATTACTGTCGTTCTGTCTAAGTTATTTGTATTTACACCAGCGGGTGCATATAGGCTCATATCACCCACATCATTTTGTACAATTCTGTCATAACGAGCACCAGTTGCCCAGTTTTCATCGATGTTATAGATAAGTTCTGAGTAGACTCCTGCTTGTTTGTCTTTTGTCAGACCTGATGTCATATTGTTGTCCATATCGCGTTTGAGATATTCACTCTGCCAAACCAAAGAACTGTAGTTTCCAAGCTCCGCGCGCACTGTCAAATCTGCACCGTAGACGTTAGTATTGCCGTTTGGATTTTTCCCTGTTACACCGCTGATACCGCCTAAGACTGAGATATCATCTGTGAGATCTACACTGCTTTTTAGATAACCGATATACAAGTTATTACGCTCTACATTTCCAAAGCTTTGTGTATTTGTGCCCTGCATCGCTTCAACACCTGCCATCAAATAAGTGTTAGTCGGCGCTATCCACTGAAGCTGAACACCAGGATCGCTGATGCCATCAGGTCCAAAAAGTCCCGCGTAGATAAGAGGCTGAGATGAAAAAGCCCATGAATGCTGATGTTTTGCATTGATACGGCCAAAATCACTCTTAAACTTTCCGGCTTTTACAAGCAGTGAATATGGAAGCGCTCTCGTTCTTACATACGCTTCTTCGACCTCGATAGCAGTCGGATGGATGTGAAATACTGCAAACACATCAAAGTAAGGATCGACCACAGAGTGCATAGAAACTTCTGCATAATTGAGGTTAAAACCATTATCTTTGTTAAATGGAAAATCACCATTTGGATCACTTTGTAAAAATCCCGGCATCGCTTGAGTGAGATACGCGGTATTGTCTATATTTCTGGAAAGTGCCGACATATCTAAAACAAGCCCGATATCTGGCAAATATGCCGCTTGTGAAAAGCTTGACGAAGTGTCGTTTGCCACTTTAGCATCTATACTTGCTTGTTCTTTTTGCGCGTTTTGTTTCTCAATATTTTGTACTTTTTCTTGAAGCTGCTGGATTTGCAACTTTAACTGATCTAAGTCACTATCTGCAAATAAAATTGCTGACGCAAGCATAGAAAGGGATACTATTTTTTTCATAGTTTTTTTCCTAAATTAATTTGGTGTTGATATTTTTTTAAATGAAATTTAGGAGAAAAAAGGAGGTGCCCGGGCGTTGAGATTGGTTTGTAAAGTGCTTACATGTAAGCTAAAAAGTTCTGCGAGCACAGGAGAAGAAAAGTTGCTTATCCCTTGAAGATAAACGGGTTCTACAGGCGTGTCACCGCTTGAAATATTTTGTTGAAGGGTACATATCTGACAGTCAGAATGGGTCTTAAAATCATTATGATGGTGCATCGCACTAAGCATTGTAGCAACAACAAAAATGATACTAAGGAGATATCTGAATCTTTTCATATTGGAATTATACAGTTATTTTTATCCTATTTCATCTTCTGTTTTCCTTGTCGTCATCGCACGAACAAGAAACCAAGTGATAACCAATAGCGTCAAAAGTGTTCCGATGTATATATAAAATGTCATCTGTTTTGCTTTATTGACAAGGAGAGTATTTTCACCTTGAAACATTGTAACTGCTTGATTTAAAACAGGAAGTAGCTCTTCACTTTGTGCACTGATCACAGCTAATTTTATAACACTTGGTCTTTGCATGTAAGTATCTAAAGATGCAATATACGTTTCTAACTGCTCTTCGAGTCCCTCTTGTTTGGTATAAAAATCTTTCACGTTTTGTGAGACAATACTTCCAATGATCTCCTGATTATCGCTTTTCATGGAAACAAGCAGACCGCCCAGCAGTTCTCTATTTTTTTGCGAAGACGTAACATAAAGATAGGATGCATATAAGGCTGTTCTTTGAGAAAGCATGCACTGTTTTTGGCTCAGATTGATCAGTTTTACATAGGTTTCTTGATCTCTAACAATTTTTTCAGATATATAATACGCAAATGTACTCCAAGCCACAAGTACAGCAAGTGCTATGATATACGTTCTTTGTAAAATAAAATAGTTCTCTTTATTCACGAAAAATCCTTTCACGTTTAAAATTTATGGATTCTCATTCTAACACTTTCTATGCATAAATGACAAGCGCGCACAAAATCTGCTACCATTAGATATAGATTATTCAAAAGGACACGTATGTTAGAAGAGTTTAAAAAGTTTCTCATTCAGGGAAATATGATCGATATGGCTGTAGGTTTTATTTTTGGTGCTGCATTTGCAACTCTCGTAAAATCTCTTGTCACAAACATCATTATGCCTCCAGTTGGCTTGCTTATGGGGAAAGTTGATTTTTCACAACTCTATATCTCACTTGATGGCAACAGCTATGAGAATATGGCGGCCCTTGACAAAGCTGGCGCACCTGCTATCAAGTATGGTGTTTTTGTGAACGACGCAATCTCTTTTTTAATCCTTGGTTTTGTCATGTTTATGATGATCAAAGTATATACAAAGATGAAAAATGAGAAAGCGCCGGCGCCAGCAGAACCAACAACAAAAGTATGTGGCGAATGTGCAATGGAGATTCCTCTTGCTGCGAAAAAATGTGGACACTGCGGCAATACAAACGTTTAATTTTCACAACTTCTTTTTGGGACTACTCTGGTTTTATTTTAAAACCTCTGAGTCTCAAGCCTTTCTCTAAACTTTAATCTTTTCATAAAATTTATCCACTATAATTCACAAAAAAAATGGATAAACTATGAATTTTCCCGATGAATGGACACAAGAAGAGTATCTTGCAAACAAGATTGCCTTAGAGAAAAACGGTGTAAAAGTACTCCTCGTAGATACGATTCTCACTCCCATAGAAAAAGCAAATAGTGTCGTTTACAACCCTTTTGAGCTAAAAAATGAACCAAAAGGAAGTGTTTTTGTCTTTTATTGCGACAGTGGCAAGGCAACACTCAACCGCCTTAAAGAGTACAAAGAAAAGTTTCCCGATCATATCTGTATCTCTCTAAGAGGTGGCAGAGGTTACTGGAGAAAAAATATGACGGTTCGCGATGAGCAGTAAACATCTTGACGAGTTTTTAACCTGCCTCTATGAAGAGCGTTTTTACGATGCGCATGAAGCTTTAGAAGCTGTCTGGTTTCCACGCCGCTTTGAAGAGGATGATGAGATGAAACTTCTCAAAGGTTATATCAATGCAGCAGTAAGCTTTGAGCTGATAAAGCGCGGAAGAAAAGATTCAGCGAGGAAGGTTTACAATAATTATCTCAAATACAAATTCTTACGCTTACATGTAATAAGTGTATATGCAAAAAAATATGAAGAGATCGAACAAAAAATAGAAGATATACAAAGGCCATACAATGATTAATACCGAGCAATATACAAAATATTTTGATATGGCAATAAACTATGCTTCAGTGTACAGTTTTAAAATTTTAGGTGCGCTGGTTATCTTTATTGTCGGTCGCTGGTTTGTGAAAAAACTCACAATCCTCTCTAAGCAGCTGATGTTAAAATCAAAACTCGATACAACCTTAGTTGAATTTAGCCAAAGTATCATCTACTTTATCCTCTTACTGGCAGTTATCATCGCCTCTTTAAACGCACTGGGAATTGAGACGACTTCTTTTGTCGCAGTTTTTGGAGCGGTCGGTTTAGCCGTGGGTCTAGCTCTTCAAGGCTCTCTTGCAAACATCGGTGCGGCTGTGCTTATCATGTTCTTTCGTCCCTTTAAGATCGGTGATACCGTCGATGTAGCGGGTGCTATGGGAACAGTTGATGAGATTAACCTTTTTTCTACAACCATCACACCCATCGATAATCGAACCATCATCATCCCAAATGCCAAGATCATCGCAGGCAATATCACAAACTTTTCTAAGCAGGAAAAAAGAAGACTCGATATTACCGTAGGAATATCATATGAAGATGATTTAAAAGCCGCAAAAAATGTCTTTCTCGAACTTTTACGTAGCAATGAAAAAATCATCCAAGATCCAGAGCCTTTTGTCGGTGTTTTGGAACTCGCAGATAACAGTGTCAATCTCGCCCTTCGTGCATGGGTCAAAACTGAGGATTATGGAGATCTTCGTTTTGAAGTTTTTGAGAGTATCAAACTTGCTTGTGATGCACATGGAATCTCTATCCCTTATCCACAAATGGAGTTACACCAAAAAATAGTTTAGAAGAAAAATAGATAATCAAAAAGGATTACGCCCTTACACCCACGGGGCACTTCGAATGTAAGCCTTTTTTTGCCTCATAAACTATAAATAAAAATGCTAAAAACGCCACTACAGCCGAACTCAAAAAGAGATATGTGCTGAAATACTGATACACATATCCGCTATAAATCGCTCCTAGAAATCCACCAAGTCCATAGGTGATACCCAAAAAGAACTGCTGTGCAAGTTTGCGTTTTTTATACAGTGTAAAAAGATAGCTGATTGCCGCTGAGTGAAACAGTGCAAAAGAGATGGCATGCATAGACTGAGTAAAGAACGAGATGCCAAGACTATGAGGAAAAAGATAGAGTAAAAACCAGCGCAGAGCCGTCACAAATGTGGCAATCTGAAGAATCATAAGTGCATTTTTTTGCAGGAGTCTGCCTTGAAAGAAAAGCATAAATATCTCCATAATAACGCCAAAACTCCATAAGTAAATAGTCATATCCATGCTGATGCCATGATCTGTTTCATAGAGAGTAAAAAAGTTATAAAACGGACCAAAGCTCACTTGCATAAGCGTGAGTCCCACCCACAAACTCCAGTGAGAAAAGAGTTTGATCTCTCCACCCTCGCCAATGGCAACATCTTCACTCTCGTCTGTTTCATGTTTTGCTAAAAAGTATCCAAACAAAGCCGTCATTACACTCACAGAGATAAGATAAAAGATCGCGATATTTGCACTGCTTAAAAACTTTACCAATACGAGTGCAACGACGATAAAACCGATGGAACCAAAAAGACGTACTCGCCCATAACGCTCTTTGGAAATAACACAGAGCGCCATCACCTCAACATAGGGCAAAAGAAGACTAAGTCCAACACCAAAGAGGATATTTGTAAAGATAAGCGCATAAAAATTGTGAAGTGTCAGATAAAAAAGAAAGGAGGTTATGATAATAAGTAAAAGCGCGAAATTAAATGTGTGTCGGCTAAGCTTAAAACCTTTAATAAAAGCAAAAGGAACTAAAAAGCGTACAAGCGGAGCCGTGGCAAAGATGATGCCGATCTGCACTCCATCGTAACCCACCATCGCCAATACTTTTGGCAAGAAGATAACATAGATGCCAACAATGGCAAAATAAAAAAAGTAAAAACCCGAAAGTAATAACTGTATCAAAAGCTAAGCACGGATCTCTATCTCTACGCTTGCACTCAGTAGATCATGCAAGGCACGTTTATCTTTTCTGTAAAAAGGAAGAAGCAATCCTACAAGTGTAGTCGCAGTCAATAAAAAAGCTATAAAACGCCAAAATGCACGAAAGAAAGAGAGTTTTTTATGAGTCTTAACATCAACGACTTTCAACCCATACGCTTTTTTTCCAGGGGTCTGTCCCATAAAAGCGAGGAGTGAAGCGTAGATAATACCATAAAGCAAAACACCCAGAAACTGCGCAGACGCAGAAGCTTGAAATGCCTCTTTTCCATTTAAAATAACATAGGTTATGATATACAAAATAGGAGTATAAATCATAAAAAGATCTGTGATAAATCCTTTTATTTTGTCTGTGTATTTTGGATACACAAGATCCGGAGTAGTGTCAGTATTGTTATGCAGTTTTTTCTGCTTTAGTTTTCGCCATCTCATGGCGAAATTATAACGCATAAAAGGTGATTTCCCTTGATCTGTTATTAATATGTATCTTAAAAGGTTCGAACTTGCTTAACAAAAATTTTAAATTTTTATTCACAATATATTTTATTGTCTTTGGTATATTTATCACTACGCTTGGTGCGTTTATAAGCTACAAAGTCCATATTTCTAACATCAATGAAACAATCAGTCACTATACACAAGTGGCATCTTACAGTAAACTCAACGACTATTTAACTCCGCATATCGAACATATGAACTCTCTTACAGAAGCTTTAGCAAATGATAAAATATTGCAATCTTATATCCAAACAAAGGATACGCAAAAGAGTCCTGAGCTCAATAACCTTTTTTTAACCATTGCAAACTCTGAAAAAGATATTATGCAGATACGATATATTGATGCAGATGGAAAAGAGATCATCCGTGTTGATAGAGACAACAAACAGTCACTTCCCCGTATAATCCCTAATAGAGAAACTTCAGGATAAAAGTCTTCGGGATTACTTTATCAGCATCAAAAATATGAGCACTTCACAAATATGGAATTCAGCTGTTAATCTCAATATAAAAAATGGAAAAATAGACGTACCGTACAGACCAACGCTCAGAGTCGCAATGCCTCTTTTTAAAAATAAAAAATTTGCAGGAACGGTTATTATCAACGTCCTTGTAAACAAACTCTTTGCATCGATCAGTTCTCCTATCTTTAATATCTACATCATCGACAAAGATGGCTATTATCTGCTCCATCCTGATGAAAGATATTCATGGAACAAATATACAGGCGTAAAAAGAACTCTGTATCAAGATTTTCCCGATAGTGCTTCTGATATCTTAGCCGGAAAAACAGATGGAAACGGTTTTTTTGCCTATAAAATGAATCATATTTTACACAATAGTGATAATGCGATCCTTGTACTGCAGCCAAAACAGCTAATGGAACAATCCATGAAAAATGAGAATCTTATGACATCGGCTATAGTTGCAATACTGAGTATACTTTTAAGTATCCCTCTTGCTATGTACGCTGCGGTAACTCCATCAAAACTCCAAAGAAAACTCCAAGATACAAATACAGAACTGGAACGCTTTAGATCCATTATTGATAAATATGCTGTCACTGCATGTACAAATATCAGCGGTGTTATCACTAGCGTGAGTGCAGCTTTTTGCAAAGCAAGTGGCTACACCCACGATGAACTTATAAATCAAAAGATGAATATCGTTAGAAACCCTATTATCAAAAAAAGCTTTTACCATAATTTATGGGAAACTATTTTAAAAGGTAACAATTGGAATGGGGAGATTGAAGATAGAACTAAAGAGGGTGAAATTTACTGGCTGGAACAGACAATTATTCCTGTAAAAGACAAGAACGATAAAATCAGCTATTTTATGTCAGTTGGCACAGATATTAGTGCAAAGAAAAAACTGGAAACTCTCTCTATTATGGATAAACTAACAAATGTTTTTAACAGACGTAAAATTGATGAATCACTTCGCTTAGAGATCCAAAGAGCAGAGCGTTACAACAAAAAACTTTCTCTCATTATCATTGATATCGATCATTTTAAACATGTAAATGATACTTTTGGACATCAAGTGGGTGACGATGTTCTAATAAAAGTGGCAGAAATTTTACAAAAAAGTATTAGAAAGATCGATGTTCTTGGAAGGTTTGGTGGAGAGGAATTTCTCATCGTTTGTCCTCAAACGGAGAAAGAAGGAGTTCTCAAGCTTGCAGAAAATATCAGAAAAAATATAGAAAGTTATAAGTTTAATACAGTGAGAGATATCACCATAAGTCTAGGACTGACAAGTTATCAATCTGGCGATGATGAAGATAGTATAATAAAAAGATCTGATGATGCTCTATACGCATCTAAGGATGAGGGTAGAAACAAAGCCACATTTTTATAGCTTCGATTTACGAATTGTTAACTATAGAATCTTATACTTTTAAATCTCAAATATGTTCCCCCTTAGCATTTTTAGAGATTTTCATTTTTATACACTCCTTAAAAATTTAAAGTGTAGTTGGGCAGATTTCACCCCCTTTGTCTGTCTAACTCCTTTAAAATTTCATCCCCTTTACATTTGATTTGATATAATCCCTTATGAATATAATTTTAACAACTTTAAACTCTAGGTTTACACACTCATCACTTGGTCTTCGGTACATTTTGGCAAACATGAAAGAGCTGACATGTAAGACAAAACTACTAGAATTTAGTATCAATGACGCACTTCAAAGTGTCGCAGAACAAATACTCGATGAAGAACCTTCCATCGTCGGCATCGGTGTTTATATTTGGAATGCGACAGAGGTCAAAGAGCTTATAGAACTTATCAAAAAAGTCTCTCCGAAAACAACCATCATCCTCGGTGGACCGGAAGTGAGTTATGAGCCTTTTCGTGTGGATTATTCTTTGGCAGACTTTATCATCCAAGGCGAAGGCGATACCTCTTTTTACAAGCTTGCAAAAAAGATCAGTGAGGGTAAAAACCCCGAGATTCGCATTATAAAACCTGTCATGGAAAACCTCAAAGAAGTCAATCTTCCTTATGAATATTACACCGACGAAGATATCAAAAACCGTTATATCTACGTAGAGGCTTCTCGCGGATGTCCATTTTCATGTGAATTTTGTCTCTCTTCGATGGATGAAAAAGTCCGTACTTTTGATCTTGATCTTCTCATGGAAGAGTTTGAAAAGCTTTGGCAACGAGGGGCAAGAAACTTCAAGTTTGTAGATCGCACATTTAATATAAATATGCGTCTTGCAAATAGAATTCTTGATTTTTTTCTCGCAAAAGACGCGGAATATTTCGCCCATTTCGAGGTGATTCCAGACCATTTTCCAGAATCTATCAAAGAAAAAATCGCTCTTTTCCCCCACGGCGCACTTCAGCTTGAGATAGGGATACAAACGCTGAATGAACTTATCGCAGAAAATATCAGCAGACCTTTAAAACTTGACAAGATAAAAGAAAACATCGCCTTTTTAGAAGAGTATACAACAGCGCATATCCATCTTGACCTCATCGTCGGACTTCCCGGAGAAGATTTAAAAAGTTTTGGCAAAAACCTTGATATGCTTATCTCAATGAGCAGTTGCGAGATACAAATCGGCATCTTAAAAAAACTCTCAGGAACAGCCATCGACCGTCATGATAGAACTTTTGGTATGGTTTATTCGGATATTCCCCCTTATGATATTTTAAAGACAAATGAAGTGAGTTTTAAAGAGATTCAAAATATGAAAAGATTTGCACGTTTTTGGGATATCTACTATAACAGCGGAAATTTTAAAAACAGTATCAATCTTTTAAAAACAGAGGAAGCGATCTATGAAAACTTCAGTGATTTTAGTTTATGGATCTATGAACAGACAGCATCTACATATAAAATCTCTATAGAAAGACAAGCTCAGCTTCTTTTTGATTATCTTACATGTACATTATTTCTTAAAAAAGAAGTGGTTGCAGAGGCCATGCTAAAAGATATTTCAAAAGTCAAAGGACGCGCTGTTCCTGCTTATTTAAGGCCTTATCATTTGATGAAAAAAGATGAAGTAGAAATAAAAAATTCTAATTTCAACAAACGTCAATCCAAACACATGTTATAATCTTTTCTATGATATTGAAGTACATTATCCTTTTTTTATTGGCACTGACTTTTGCAAATGCAGAAGCATATGTATCGCAGGATATGATTAACAATGTCGCAAAAAAGTACAACAAATTTGCAGAAAATAGATTTATCAATATGGAACATAAACTTGAGGGACTCCAAGATAAAACAACTATCATAAAACTCAATACTGTGAATACTTTTTTCAATCAAGTCAACTACAAATCGGATATGGAAAATTATAATATGGCCGATTATTGGGCGACACCTTGGGAATTTTTGGCTCGAGATGCTGGTGACTGTGAGGATTATGTTATCGCAAAATATTTCGCACTTAAATACCTGGGCATCGATCCCAAGCAAATGTATTTTACCTATGTCAAGTCAACACAGTTCAAAGAGGCTCACATGGTACTCACTTATTTTGAAACTCCTACTTCTGAGCCTTTAGTTTTAGACAATAACAACCGTTTTGTTCTTCCTGCGAGTAAAAGGGTCGATCTTACTCCTGTCTATAACTTTAACGGAGATGTTCTCTCTGCTTCTGCAAAAAAGGCAAATCAAAAAACCACTCAAAAATGGGATGATCTTATCCTCAATATAAAAAAAGGAAAAATATGACACTCTTTAAACAATTATCCATTCTCGTTACTCTTCTACTGCTGAGTATCTTTGCAACCGTTTTGGGAGTCAATTTTCAAAATTCCGCAAAATCTGTTCAAGACCAACTCTACACCGATGCCAAAAATACGGCTACATCTCTTAGTCTTTCACTTGCGAGTGCAAATGGGAATATCTCAATGATATCGACCATGATCAACGCAAATTTTGATAATGGAACCTATCAGAGCATCTCTTTAGTAGATATGAATGGTCAAGTCTTATATGAGCGTCATAGTGAAAGAAAAATCGCAGATGTCCCAAAATGGTTTGTCAAATATATCCCTATAAAAGCGCCGATTGCTGCTGCAAATGTTTCTGCGGGATGGAATCCTATCGGCTTGCTCAATGTTCAGTGTGATACAGCAACAGCATACTTGCATCTTTACACTATTCTTTACTCTTTAACAATCTCTTTTTCTGTGATCTTTATCATCTCTTTAATTTTGTTATATATACTGCTCATAATGCTGTTAAAACCTTTAAAAAATATCCGTTTACAAGCAGAAGCCATCTCTAACAACAAATTTATTATTCAAGAAAAGCTTCCGTATACGCAGGATTTTAAAGAGGTTGTTCAAGTTATGAATATTATGGTAAAAAAAGTGGAAGATATCTTCAATCATGCAAACGAAACACTTCGCCATCAATCAGAATTACTCTACAAAGATGAAGCTACAGGACTTTATAATAAAAAATATCTTCTAAACAAACTACCGGAATATCTAAAAGTAGATGCCCAGATACCTGATGGCATCTGTATGATGATAGCTCTCAGCGGAGGGGCTGAAGCAAATCAGGCTCTAGGCCGCGAGCTCGTCGATAAACTGTATGTCGATATTACGACGATGCTCAGACGTCAAGCAAAAGATTTTAACAATTCTCTTGTCGTAAGAATGAACGGAACAGAGTTTTTTCTGCTTCTACCTGAATGTAGTGAAGAAAATGCTTTATCTTTGGCAAATTATATGGATCATGGAAGCACAATTTTACTGAGTAAAGACCTTGACGAGAAAGTCACATTTCTTAGCTTCGGAGTCTACAAATATCATCATACTCAAAGTGTAAAACAGGTGATCAGTGCTTCTGACTATGCGCTTGCTCAAGCAAAACTTATCCCGCACAAAGAGCGTGTTTATCTTCATAAAACAGTCTCAAATGATGAAATCATGGGCAAAGAGGAGTGGCGTAAATTGATCAAATTTGCTCTTGATCACAATACTATTCATTTTGATACCTATAAAGTTTTAAATATAAAAAGCGGTGAGCTTGTTCACAATGTCCTCTCTATCGCATTGCTTTCAGAGAGTCAAAAATACTCTTACGGACACTTTATTGCCCCGGCAATCTCACTAGGTCTTGATATCCAGATTCACAAAAAAGCAGTAGAAAAACTGCTCAAAGAACCGCCGTTTGAACTAAAGGGCACTATCTGTTCTCTTAGATTATCAGAACACTATCTTGATAATCCGGCAACTTATAATGGGTTAAAATCACTTTTTGAAAAATATGCAAAAAATTTATCATTTAAACTTATTATTGAGCTTCCAGATATTGTACTTGCCAAAAATTCTAAACAACTGCAAGTATTCAAAGAGCTTTTTGAAAACTACAATATTCAAATCGGTATATTTGAATTTATTGGCGAACCTCGTGATTACAACTATCTCAAAGAACTCAGACCAGCTTATATCAAAGCTGAAGTAAACTATTTTCTCAGTCAAACAAGTGAAAATATTTCATCACTTCAAGTTGCGGCAAATTCTATAGGGATCGACCTTATTGCTACAAGTGTGATGGAACTAGAAGCATTGGGCACTCTCAAAGCACGCAAAATAAATATGATTCAGGGACGCGCGACAGAGATGCTAGGTTAAACTCTTGAGTTTAACCCTTTTGTGATCGTATCATTGATATCTTTTTCATAAGTAGGATTTTTAGCTCTGAGCTCTTTGTCAAACTTCACAACCATCTTAGAGTCAGCTCGCGGATGGCGACATAACCTTATTATCACATCTATATAGTTATCAAATTCTGGATGTGTTCTTATACCAAGCTTTGGATGGATCTCTCCATGATACTTAATGATGAGATCAAGAGCTTCGCTAAGCTGCAATGCACTGCTTTTTTTATTTTTTATGATCTTTCTTAATGACTCAAAATCATGTGGTATTTTTGGCTCTAGGCTGAGCACTTTTGTACTGTTTGATACTGCTTTGGCTTTTATATCAGAATCTTCTCGACTTGATCTAATAATCAAAAAAACTACAATTATTAAAACAATAAGCAGTATAAAAACTGAAGCAATTATATATAATGTATTCATATTGGCATTTTATCAGGTTTTTTTCTACTTTAAAAGGAAAAGCATTGAGAGAAAACAGGGTGGCGGCCCAACTCTCAAAGCTTATAAGGAGAATGAAATGAAATCGTGGCGACAAACACGATGGAAGAAGTATAAAAAAAATTAATTACACTTCGATTACATAGTAAAAATAATCTCTGGAATAACAATTGCTTTCATTATATAAAATCTCTTACATGTAGAGAACTTTGGAGCAGATTATGATAACAGTTCAAACAAAAGATGTTGCATCCCCATTGTCGCTTGCAACTGAATCGAAGTCTTCAAAATCGGAGTCAGGTAGTTTTGCCGCTCTTTTACAATCTCTCTCATCCAAAAGTAATACGCCTATTATAAAAAATGGTGTTTTAGCTTTGCATCTTGATGATAAAAAAGCTTTGCCATCTGTCAAAACAGTTACTAAAGATACGAACACTCCTATTGACTCTAAAAATACTAAAGAGCCTACAAGTAAAAGTGATCTTCTTTCACTTCTTAAAGGTGATGAGCAAAAAGTACACACTGTCAATCCAGCTCTCACGAATGCTCTTGATACAAAAACTTTAAAATCAGTGATGAAAGATGCAAAAAATTATCTCGCTGAGCAGATTAAAGAAACCGATGCCTTTAAAAAGGGTGAAATCAAAGAGCTTCCAAAAACTACGCAGGGTTTAGTCGCTCTTGCAAAAAAGGTCGGAATCGATGTCAGCAAGATAACAGTTGAAACCGTGCAGACAAAAACTCCAAAAGAAACAAAGAGCAATTCTACGACTGATCCCAAAACTGATCTTGAAACAAAATCAAAAATCGACACAAAAAATGAGCCTAAGCTAGTTCAAAAGACAGAACTACTCGCCAAAGATGATAAAAATATCCCTTTAAAAAATGAGCCCTCTTCAAAAACAGAATCCTCTATCGTTACGAAAAATCAAAATGATAGTAAATCAGAAATTTCAAAAGAAAATATCAAACAGCATGCAAAGAGTGATGCTCTGAGTGTCATTTCTGTGCAAAGTGAACAAAAAATTCAAACACCAAAAACCGACACAGTAAAAGATGATAAAGCCTTACATCTAAAGGGTGTCGAGCCTCAAAATGAAAAAATTGAAACTCCAAAACAAGTCCAAAAACAAGACACGGTTTTAGCGCAAGCACTCACACAAGATGAATCCCTCAAAAAGATGCCTCTTTTTAGTGTACCAGATGAAACACTCTCTGCTCATTCAACAGCTGAACTTGTAGGAAAAAAACAATCCAAACCAGCTCAAGAATTATCAATAACAAAACCGCAAAGTCCACTAAGTGCACTTCTTCACGGAGAAAAAATTCTTCCTGCTCAAACACAGGTAGCTGAAGCAAAAAAAGATGTTAAAACAGAAATCAAAACTGACACAAAAATAAAAGCCAATTCAACAGTTTTAAGCCAACTCTTACATGGAAAAAATCAACAAACAACAGAACAAACTGCGTCTGAGGGTGGAGCTCAGGGGATCTCTGCGACTCAAGGGAACGGCGTGCATGTAAAGCAAACAGAAGCTGATCTCACCGTGAAAATGAATGAAGCAAAACAGATGGTCAAATATCTCGCTCAAGATATCAAGCAGGCAATAGAAGATTATAAACCACCATTTACAAGGATAAAAGTCAAACTCAATCCGCAGAAATTTGGAGAAGTAGATCTTACCGTTATTCAACGTGGTAAAAATGTTCATGTCAACATCTCATCAAACAGCGCAGCTATCAATATGCTCTCTCAAAATGCAGGAGATTTGAAAGTTCAACTGACTCAAAATGGAATGAATAATGCTTCATTAAACTTTAATAGCTCCACTGATACACAAAGTCAACAGCAGCAGCAACAAAATGGACATCAAAAAGAAAGTGCGAAACAGGCATATGAAGCTTTCAATCAAGATGAGACAAGTGAAGAGATTTTAAGCTCTTTAGAGATCGTGGTTCCACGATACGTATAAAGGATAGATTATGTCAGTAACAAGCACAAGTTCAACCGTACAAACTGCGGCAACAGGAGGAACAACATCTACTGGAACAGCGAACAATCCAGCTGCTGCTTTAGGTAAAGATGACTTTTTAAAACTTCTCCTTACAGAGATGCAGTACCAAGATCCGACACAGCCAATGGACACAGATAAGATCTTATCTCAAACATCACAGCTAGCAACTCTGGAGTCTGCTGACAATACAAACAAAACGCTAACAGCCCTCGCTGCATCTCTTCAAGGCTCGCAACAGCTCTCAACCGTCTCTGCAATCGGAAAAATTGCTGATCTCGGCGATGATACAGTCACAACAAAAGCAGATGGAAAAGCTGTTAGTTTTCCTATCTATTTTCCATCAGCTGTATCAAGTGGAACAGCAACCATTACCGACACAAACGGAAATAACATTTCAACTATTGCTATCGGTGCCAACGCTGCTGGAACCTACTCATTTTCATGGAATGGAAATGATTCCACTGGAAAAGTTGCCAGTGCTGGTGCATATCATGTAGCTGTAGCATATACAGATACGAGCGGTAATGCAAAAGCAACAAAAGTCGGCGTTTATCCTATCGACTCAGTCAAGTTTGACGGCACAAACACTCTATTAGGTATTGGCCCTAACTACGTTCCGCTTTCAAGCGTTCAGACAATTTATTAGGAACACACATGACACAGGGATATTACACAGGAATCAGTGCTCTTATGGCCCAACAGTCTGGTATTGATGTCACTGCAAATAACCTTTCCAATGCAGATGCGGTAGGATTTAAGGGGAACGGCATTGAGTTTCAGTCTCTCTTTGAAAATGCTGTATCATCTAGTTCAAAAGGACCCGTTAATTCGACTATTGGCGTAGGTGTGGGCCTTCAAGCTACTCCAACCATACTCAAAGAAGGCGCCATCAATAATACTGACAGTGGAACTGATCTTGCCATAAATGGAGAGGGCTGGTTTGGTCTACAGGGTCAAGGGCAAACAATGTATACCAGAAATGGTATCTTTAATTTTGATGCCTCGAGAGATCTTGTCAATGCAGATGGATATTACGTACTTGGGACACTCGCAAGTAATTTTGATGCTAACAATGTTTTAACCTCCAAACAGACCACAACAAATCTTGGTGCAGTAGGCTCACAAACGAGTATTAAACTTCCTGAGACTTTAACTTATCCTGCTGAACCAACAACACTTGTCACTTTTACTGGAAATCTAGGACAAGCTGATACTGTACAAACTATGGGCGCGACCATGGTCGATGCACAGGGCAATAAAAATGCTCTATCTTTAACATTTACCAAAACGGTTCCTCAACCAGCAACTGGGCTCTCATGGGATGTGACTGCAAAAGCAAGTTCACCTGCAACAGTTGGAGGAACTCCGACAATCTATGATACACAAACAGGAACTATGCTTTTTGATACAGCTGGCGCACAACTAAGTTCAACCTTAGGTTCTATCAATAATAATGGAACAAGTGTCGCTCTTGACCTAGGAACTGGCTACATTGGTATCACATCAAATGATACACCTGTAACATCCTCTTCTTCAGCAAATGGACTCCCACAAGGGGATTTGGCGGGATACAAAATCAATCAAAATGCTGAAGTTATGGCTACTTTTACAAATGGCAGACAAGTTTCTATGGCAAAAATAGGTGTTTTTCATTTTGCAAACGATCAGGGTTTAAATAATATCAACGGAACAAACTTTTTACAAAGTGCAAACAGCGGAAAGCCACTTTTTTATCAAGATGCCAATGGCAACAATATTAATGGTTCAACCGTTATGACAAATACTTTAGAGAGTTCAAATGTAGACCCTACAGCAGGACTTACGGACCTTATTATTTATCAACGCGCATACGACGCAGCAGCAAAGCTTATCACTACGGGCGACCAAATGATACAAAAAGCTTTACAGATGCATAAATAATATGGAATATAAATTGCTTATCATATTTACTTATTTAGCAGAAAGGATTTAAAATGTTAAAATCTCTGTCTTCTGGCGTTTCTGGTCTTCAGGCGCACCAAATCGCGATGGATGTCGAATCAAACAACATCGCTAACGTTAACACTGTGGGGTTTAAATATTCTCGTGCAAACTTTTCAAACCTACTCTCACAAGTAAATCAGATTGCAACCGCACCTCAAGGCGATCTTGGCGGTAAAAACTCTACAGGTGTCGGTCTTGGAACAACAATCAGTTCTATGACTCGCATCGATTCTCAAGGTTCTGTGCAAAATACCGACAAAAATACCGACTGTGCTATCCAAGGCGATGGTTTTTTTGTTGTAAGTAGTGACGCTGGAAAAACAAACTCATTTACCCGTAATGGAGATTTTAGTTTTGATGCATCAGGTAACTTTGTAGACAATAACGGCTATGTCGTTCAAGGCTGGCTCCGTGATCCAGTGACTGGAAAAGTTGATTCAACTGCACCAATCGCACCTATTAGTATCCCTCCAGGACTTACAACTCCTGCTCAGGCAAGTACTCAAGTTGTACTCAAAGCGAATCTTGATTCTGGAGCTACTGTTAATACTTTTGGAGCTATCAGCGCACTTGATTCAGTTCATGGAGCAGTCGATTTAAATGGCAATGGGGTACTTGATCTCGGTGAAGCCAACAATGAAACATCAAATATGATTTTACAAGATAAGAATGGTCTAAGAATTGAACATGCAGAAAATATGAATGTTATGGTCAACGGAAGTGGTCAGGCAATTCTTCTGCAAAATGGTCAAGGTGAAAATATTGGTTTTAGAAGTGCTCAAGTTGCAGCCTCTAACCCTCCTTCTGCCGGTGCAGGTAGCACAATTACCGGTACTGATATTAAAATAAATGGAGTACCTATAGCAGATGTTGGTCCATTAACAGGTAATGCTGTGACAGATGGCAATACTATTGCTGGTGCCATCAATGCCATACAAACTTCAACAGGTGTTACTGCGTCTGTTGATGCAACTGGTAAGATCACTCTTTCAAATGATAATTCTGGAACACACACAAACATAGATCTAGTAGTAGCTGGGACGGGAACAACATCTGGCCTAGTTACCGCTAATGATTCCCCTTCCAAACAATTTATATATACGGATGGAAGTGTAAATCAAGTTGGATGGAATGCACCTACCAATAGCGTATATTATTTTACAAACAGCGAAGACCTTCGTAACGGATTACAAAATCTTGCACAAGATACACAGATGAAGGGAATTGCAGGAGATCTAAATCCAAAAGCTACAGTTACAGTAGATTCGTCTGGAAAATTTCAAGTATCCAATCCTGATGCGACTGGAAAAAATATTAATATCGCTGTTACACCTTTTACAAGTGCTACGACCATTGCCAATGCAAATTTTGATACTATGATCGGTGCATTAAGTGGTTCTCTTCCAGCGGGAAGCGCAACAACACGTTCATCTCAAGCCTTTAGTGTGCCAACACACTCTGCGAGTATCGATATTTATGATTCACTTGGTTCAAAACACACAGTAAAAGTAGATTTTACAAAATCTTCTTTTGATCCTACAAAAGGAAGTACTTGGGATGTGAGCGTTACAGTTCCACCACCGAGCACACTTAATCCATCTCCGGCTGGAACTCTAGGTCAACCATCAAATATCGTGCTTGGAACAGTAGAATTTAATCCGGATGGTTCACTCAAAAATGCAGGGAATACCATAACAAATCTAACATTTTCAGCAAACAACGGTTCAAAGCCAAATCAACCAGTCAATCTTGCTCTAGGTACTACCGGTGCATTTGATGGGCTGACAAGTTTTGATAGTTCTTCCGCGACATCAGGTATCAGCCAAGATGGTTTTACTGGTGGGGATTTAGTAGGGATTCGTATCGATCAAAGTGGTACTTTAGTTGGATCATTTACAAATGGTAGAAGTTTTGGCCTCGCACAGATCGCGATGGCAAAATTTGCAAATAATGGTGGTCTTTCTGTTGAGGGTGGAAATCTTTATACACAATCAGCAAACTCAGGAGATCCTATCTATGGAACTGCTGCAACTGGTGGACGCGGATTTATCCAAAGTTCTGCGCTTGAGTCGTCAAACGTCGATCTTTCACGCTCACTCACAGAGCTCATCGTTATCCAAAGAGGATATCAGGCAAACTCTAAAACTATTACAACTTCGGATCAACTTCTTCAGACTCTAATAGGTCTAAAACAGTAATCTAACATATAGGCTCTAGAGCCTATATCCTTCCATACAACTCATTATAAAGCTTCATCGCATATCTATCACTCATAGAAGCCATATAGTCCGCTACGACTCTGTGTTTAGCTCTACCATGCAAGAGTTCTCTATAATATGTCGGTAATATTTTCTCATCTTCCATTAAAGCGTTGTATAACCCTTTAATAGCCTGTTTTCCCGCAAACATCTTTCGTGTAATCTCTTTACTTTGGTAGAGTTTGACAAAAAGCAGTTTTTTCAGCTTTTTCACCTGTGTTTCAAGCTCACTATCCAATCCAATTGGAATTTCCTGTTTAGCATCAATGACACCGCTAAGAACTCCGCTATCGATTACCTTATGTTTTGAATATTCTAAAAGTGAATAAACAAGATGGTTGATAAGATGTGAACTAAAACGGTAGCGAAACATCTCATCATTTTCTTCGTCTATTCCCTCATCATGTACTTTTTGAAGTATTAAAGAAACAAGTTCACTCTCTTTTAGGTCATCAAAAGTGATAAGTCCAGAGTTAATCCCATCATCAATATCATGACTGATATAAGCGATCTCATCAGCACGATCAACAACCATCGCTTCAATGGAAGGATGTGTAGAAAGATGAAAACGCTCATCGATGATAGGTGGAAGAAAACTTTTTTTGTATGGATAAGAATGTTTGAGGATTCCCTCTAAGGTTGCAAAAGTAAGATTTAAACCATCAAAAGCTTTATAGCGTTTTTCCAAAGAACTCACAACACGAAAGCTCTGAAAATTATGCTCAAAACCATTGTGAAAGCCATCTTTTTTCAAACACTCATCGAGCGTATCTCCGCCAATATGTCCAAAAGGTGTATGACCAAGGTCATGAGCGAGAGCGATCGCTTCTGCAAGAGGTTCTTGTAGTCCAAGATTATTTGAAATAGAGCGAGCTATCTGAGAAACTTCTATGGAGTGGGTAAGACGCGTACGAAAAAAGTCTCCCTCATGGTTTAAAAAAACCTGAGTTTTGTACTCAAGCTTTCGAAAACTTCCCGAGTGGATAATGCGATCGCGGTCTCTTGAATAAGCGGAGCGGAAATCATCTTCCACTCTAAAAAAACGCTCATAGGGCTGCATTATTTCTCTTTTGGAGAAAACTTGATGATATCGCTACCGTTGATCTCATGATTAATCACAGAAGCTTTTTCTGCCTCTTTTTCATCATAGTTTCGACACTCTTGAGGAATTACAGCATTTGGATCTGTTCGTATCTGATCACACATTGCAGCATTGACAGTGAAAGAACATCCACTAATTGCAAACGGTAGAATAAAGAGACTTACATGTAAAAGTTTACGCATTTTCTTTTCCTTTTTTAATTATAAGATCCAGATATTTTTTTGGAGTTACTTTCATCATCTCTTGAGCCAACCAGCGTATTTGAAAATAAGCCGCTCCACTCTCACGAAGAGTAAAATAGTTTTTGAGACTCCTGAGATTAAAGGTCACGACCATATCTACTTTGAAGTTGTCTGTAACGATATGCTTGAAAGCATCTCCAACATTTCGTTTCTTTTTACCAGCTTGCAGAGCTGTAAAAAGAGCTTCACTATCGCCTTGATGTATTTCCAAAAGAGATAAAGAACTCTTCGCTACGGCAAGTTCATAAAAATCTTCTACAGCTTGTTTCTGATAAGAAAGCTTGTCAAATATCCCAGCGATTTCAAGACGATTGTATGCTTCATTTGTTGTGACAAGCATATTAAAGCCCAAAACTTTCCTTGTAAAAAACTCTTTTGGATTACTATCTTGAAGTGAAGCAACAAAAGCGTTGATAACAGAACTCATTGTATATCTCGTACTCCGAACACTAATAGCCTGAATACGATGACGGGCATGTTCTTGAAGAACGCCACGACTCGTTCCGCGAACAAGAAAACTCAAATTTGCATGTTCTAAGATCGAATGATGAAAGTAAGTCCATGCCAAATCATCAAGTAAAGCGGACTCTTCGATAGCGTTAATTTCCGCGCACATAGTCTCATCTGGAAGCACACACTCTAAAGATTTTATAACCTCATTTTCACTGTTTTCAAATGAGTCATAACAAGTTCTAGCCGCCGCTTCTGCAACACCGATACCCGTATCTTGTAAAAGAACTACTTCTGGCTTAGAATAATCAATTCCATACATGCAAAGATTCCTTACCTTTATTATTATTTTTTTTATTATATCCAAACAAACCTACAAAAATTAACCTTCGATATATCTCGAGTGTGCTAATCTTTTTAAAACAACATACAAAGGAACGGCATGAGAAACCTCAATACAAAGCTAGAAGAGTATGCAAAACGATGTGACGAAGCATATCTTTCAGAACACCTCAAAGCACTTATAGATGAGGCAAACAGCCAAATCAAAACGATCGAAGTTGAAGAGCTTTATGATATTGCAAAAGCTGTTGTCCTTGTAGATGTTAGAGAACCTGAAGAGTTTGCATCTGGATATATTGATGCACATACCGTAGTGACAATGCCAAGAGGAAAACTGGAGTTTATGGCGATAGATAAACTTGCAAAACAGTTTGGACAAGATGTGGAGATCGTGACTTATTGTCTAAAAGGTCCTCGCGGAGCACTTGCCGCTTATCAGCTTCAAAAACTTGGATTTACCAATGTCAAAAACCTCAAAGGAGGCATTTTAGAGTGGCTTGCCAAAGGAAATACTATTCACAGCTATCTTGGAGAGCTCAGCCTCGTTTAGAACTTTTGTATCCCATCTAAAATAGGAACGAACTCACAATCTTCGAGCTCCTCTTCTTTAATGGTAAACCCTCTTTTTGTATATCTCATAATTACTTGCTTGTTCCCTTTTTGAATTGGTGCAACCAAGATACCACCATCACATAACTGATCAAAAAGTTTTTTTGGAACTTCTTTAGCAGTTGCTGAAAAAAGTATTCGCTCAAAGGGTGCATACTTTTCCCAGCCGTTTTGCCCATCATCGACTCGGGTATGGACATTATGAATACCCAATTTTTTAAACCGCTCTTTTGCTTCAAGCATCAAAGATTCTATTCGCTCAATCGTAAATACTCCACGAAAAAGATGTGAAAGCACTGCCGCTTGATAACCGCTCCCACATCCTACTTCTAGGACTCTGTCCGCTCCATGAGAGATAAGATACTCACTCATCTTAGCAACTGTAAGAGGGGAACTTATCCACTGGTAAGAACCCATCGGCAAAGCATCAAGTTTATAAGCATTGTGTGTAAAACCTTTAGGTACAAAGGCTTCGCGATTTGTTTTGGCAATAGCCGCTGATACCTCTTTTGAGATGGGAAACTTTTTCTCTATCTCCTGCGCCAAACGCGCTGTTTTCATCGCTGTTATTTTATCCAATACCTACATCCAAATACCGGCGCATAGTCTGCACCTCTTTTTTATCATATATCACTCCTAAGCAAGCCTTGTTCTCATTTCTCTCATCCACGCCAAAAGGTGTGATAATTCCACTTTGTTTTGTACATTCGTCGTTAGCACTGTCGCTTGCTACAACATAACACTGATTCATAATTGCCAAACTTTGTGTTAGCACTTTAAAGTGTTCAGTTCTTAAAACTCCCCACCACGAAGGGATTACAATGATATCAGCACCCTCTAACTGCTGCCATAACGCTTTAAAACGAAGTTCAAAACAGATCAAAACACCGAGTTTTAATCCATCAACTTCAACTATCTCAACTTTCTCATCACTATCTTCAAAAAAGTAGTTTTCTTCTCCGCCAAAACGAAAAAGACGACATTTTCCTCTTTCGTAAACTACCTCGCCGTTATGAAAGATTTTTGCCATATTGTAGACTTTTTCATCTCTCTTTTCAATCATAGTTAAAACAATGATTTTATTTTTTGATCCCTTTTTTATTGCATCTACTGCATAAGGCGCGAACTCGATAACTTTGTCAAAATTTTCATAATCAAAACCCGTTAGCGAGACTTCTGGTGCAACCATCAATGAATTATCAGATGCTTCATTAATAAGTTTTAAAAGTGTTTGGAGATTCTCTTCATAATTTTGTGTTGTTTCAAATGCCAATGAGCATAATTTATAATTTATCACAAATATCCTTTACTACTGTCTCAAACACTGTATTCCACTCACCAATTTTCTTTTGCCTGTAGATATTAACAGAATCATACCAGTTACTCTTAGAATCATCAATGCCCCATCTCCAATCAGGTGCAAATGGAAGCAATAATAATGTTTTTTTAGCCAAGGCACCGCTTACATGTACAAGAGAACTGTCAATCGTAATGTTCAGATCCATACACGCTACCATCACGGCTGTGTCATAAAAATCTTTGATTTGACTACCTAAATCTACGATATCATACTCTTTTAGAAGCTTCTTTTCATCCTCATTAAGGCCGTACTGTAAAGAGTAAAGTCTTGCATCTCCTTGAAGTTTCAAAACTCCCTCTAAAAAAATAGAAAGTTCAATAGAACGATTTGTATCATTTTGATGTAGAGAACTTCCTTTAAAAGAAAACCCTATTTTTTGGATAGAAGTTTCCAAGCTATTTGCCACCCTAAAGACATTAACATCTTTTTCATCTACTTGTAAATAACCTTCGTTGCTTGGGATATTCTCATAGCTAAGACCCAGAAGATAACTCGCATCCATGATGGGAAAATAGTAACTAAACTCTTTTAATTTATCAACGCCCACAAAACTTATCTCGGGGAAATTGTAGGCAAAGAGTCTCTGCAGTGGTTCTTGTATATAAAATGAAAACTCCGCGTTCACAGTTGCAAGCAAAGAGCTAAACCTTATAAATTGAATTGCATCCCCAAATCCCTGCTCGAAGCTTATCAACACTTTATTGCCCTTAACTCCTTCAAGAGATTGAATCAAACTCATATTTTTCACTAATTCTGCATTCGTGTAGAGATCATACTTGTGATATCTGTATCTATAAAGCTCAAAACCCTTTTCATACTCTTTTTGAAGAAGGCAGAGCAATGAAATATTTAAAAGTGTATCAACGCTTGTCGGATCAAGTTCTATCGCTTTTTTATAACAATTTTCTGCTTTTAAGAGATCCTTGTTTTCTTTATAGATGACACCCAGATTATTGTACGCATCAGAATTTTCAAAATCAAGTTCAATCACTTTAAGTGCGCATTCTTTGGCTTTTGTTATTTCATTATCTAACTTGTAAACTATGGTCAGCTTATTTAAAACATTGATCATATTTTTTATTGCATCAAAATAATCCGGCTTACATATAAGCGCTTTTTCATAATGAAATCTGGCAGTTTCATAGTTTTGCGCTGCTTGATATATTGTTCCAAGATTATTATGTACTTGCGGATGCCCAGGATTAAGAGTTAGTGCTAGAAGATAATATTTTTGCGCATTTTTAAGATCGTTTTGCGTATGAAATTCATACGCAAGAGTGATCAACTCCTCTTCAGTCAAAGAAGAACCTTTTTAAAAATCATCAAAGCTTAGGCTTCCTTTTGAGTAGTTAGTCACTGTTCCCTCGAAGAAGTTTGTTTTTTGATCATTAAATTTTGCAAAATCTTCAACCCATTTGATTGGATTTGTAACATTATAGATTTTCTCAAATCCCACGGATGTCAAACGATCATCTGCAAGATATTTTATATACTGATCAACGATCTCATTTGTAAGTCCAAGTATCTGCCCTTGAGTAATATACTGACCCCAATTACTTTCAAGCTCAACAGCTTTTTTAAACATCTCAATCACTTCAGCTTTTAACTGTTCTGTGAAAAGATAAGGCTTATCACGACGAAGCGTGTTGATAAGATTTTTAAAGAGTACGAGGTGAGTCACTTCATCTCTTTGGATAAAGCGTATCATCTGCGCGGAACCGAGCATTTTACCTGAACGCGCCAAAGTATAGATATATGCAAAACCGCTATAAAAATAGATCCCTTCTAGAATCTGATTTGCAAAACAAGCTTTTAAGAAATTGGTTTCAGTTGGCTCTTTTGAAAGTTGCTCATACACAGCTGCAATCGCATCATTTTTATGTTTTAGCATCATATCTTTGCGCCAAAGATCGTATATTTCAGCAGAATTTTGAGAGATACTATCAACCATAACCGCATAACTTTGCGAGTGAAGCGCTTCTTCAAAAGATTGACGCACTAAGATAAGATTAACTTCCGATGCTGTTACATAAGGATTGATATTATCTATAATGTTATTTGTTTGGAGTGAATCCATAAATATGAGCTGAGAGAGTGCTTTGTCATACGCTGTTTTTTCAGCATCTGTAAGATTTTTATAATCATTTGCATCACGTGTAAGGTCAACTTCTTTTGGAAACCAAGTGTTATTGAGCATAACTTCCCAAAGATTATAAGCCCACTGGTATTTGATATTATTTAACTCGAAAATACCTGTAGGATTTCCGCCAAAGATCTGTCTGTCATTGACGTGTTCTGTTGATTCTGGATTGTAAATCTTTTTTCTATTGATCATTTTTGCACCTCTTTATAAGTCCATGATTATAGTCCTAAACTCTTTAAGAAAAGTTTATTGGTTTTAGAGGTGCTAAAAACTTATTTAGTAAGTTTCCATTTGTTTTCAATAAGTTTAAGTTTTGTCGGTTTTCCATCGATCAGAACAACTTTACTTTCTTTATCTGAACCATCTTGAACTGTGATATTTGTACAGTTGATATCAGCCATTTTTTGTTTAACCATAGCCATTTGTCCATCAAAAACTTTTTGTATGCTATCACGTTGTTCTGCAGGAAGAGCTGCTATTTGAGTTTTTGCTTCTTCTAGTTTCTTTTGACCAGCATCTATCTCTTTTGTTGACTCTTCATCAGTATATTTTTTCAACTCAGTAAAATCCATAACCTGAAGCGCTTTACAAATTTTTGTTCCAATCTCTTTTGGATCTTCTTGTTTTGTACATCCACTTAAAAATAAAACTGATGCACTTACTGCTAATACTATAATTTTTTTCATTCTATCTTACCTTGTAAATTAATAAATATGTTGTTGATTGAGCGTGATGAATGCATCAGCAAAACCACTTAAAAGAGGGTTACATGTAAGGATAAAACCTTACATGTAAGAGGGTATAAATTATTTACGAGTATTACGTTTACGTTCACTTTCAGTTAAGAAACGTTTACGAATACGGATACTTAATGGTGTTACTTCTAAAAGCTCATCATCTTCGATCCACTCTAATGCACGTTCCAAACTCATATCACGTGGTGGAACAAGTTTGATCGCTTCATCAGCACCTGATGAACGAACATTTGACTGTGCTTTACCTTTAATCGGGTTAACAGCCAAGTCATTTGAACGTGAATGCTCTCCAACGATCATACCTTCGTAAACTTTAACTTGTGGACCTATGAAGATAACTCCACGATCTTGTAAGTTAAATAGTGAGTATGCAAGAGTAACACCTGTTTCCATAGAGATAAGTGCTCCATACTGGCGAGACTCAACAGAACCGCTAAATGGACGGAATTCTAAGAATGAGTGGTTCATAATCCCTTCACCCTTTGTATCTGTCAAGAACTGTCCACGGAAACCGATCAATGAACGTGCAGGGATTTCGAACTCGATACGTTGGAAACCTTCACCCATTGGGATCATAGATTTCATCTCAGCTTTACGTTTACCAAGACGTTCGATAATAGAACCACTAAAATCTGCAGGAAGATCGATCACAAGGTGCTCAAATGGTTCACATTTTACCCCTTCAATGACTCTAACGATAACTTCTGGACGAGAAATACCGAATTCAAAACCTTCACGACGCATATTTTCAGCAAGAATCGTGATTTGAAGTTCACCACGTCCTGAAACTTTAAATTTACCTTCACCTACTGTTTCATATCTCATGGCAACGTTTGTTTGCATTTCTGATTCTAAACGCTCTTTGATCTTGTTTGAAGTGACGTGTTTACCCTCTTGACCTGCAAGTGGAGAATCATTTACTGAAAATACAACGCTCAAAGTCGGCTCTTCAATATGAAGAGGATCAAGTGGCATTGGTTTAGTCGGATCACAAACAGTATCTCCAACATCAACAGTTTCAATACCTGCAAATGCAACGATATCGCCAGCTTCAGCTTCATCAATTTCCATACGGTTTAGACCATGAAAACCGATAAGTTTAGTAATCTTACCTTTAACCATCTCTCCATCTGCCTTAGCAAGAAGAATGTTACTTCCTTTTCTAACAACACCATTGAAAATACGAGAAATACCAATTTTTCCAACATAGTTATCATAATCAAGTGTAAATACTTGAGCTTGCACAGGATTTTCTCTGTCGCCCTCAGGCTCTGGGATTTGGCTTAAGATAGTTTCGAAAATACATTCGAAGTTACCATCTGGATCAGCCATATCAAGTTTTGCTATACCATTACGTGCAGCAGCATAAATAACTGGGAAATCTAGTTGATCTTCTGTCGCATCCATAGCAGCAAAAAGGTCGAACATCTCATCTACAACACGCTCAGGATCAGCTGAAGGTTTGTCGATTTTATTGATAACAACAATTGGTTTTTTACCAAGAGCAAGCATCTTTTTAACAACAAATTTTGTTTGTGGCATAACACCTTCATAGGCATCAACAAGAACCAAAACACCATCAACCATTTTAAGAACACGTTCAACTTCCCCACCGAAATCGGCGTGGCCCGGAGTGTCAATAATATTGATTTTGTAATCTTTGTAACGAATTGCTGTATTTTTAGAAAGAATTGTAATTCCTCTTTCTTTTTCTAAAGCATTGCTATCCATTGCTCTTTCATCGTGTTGCTCGTGAGCTCCGTATGTTCCTGATTGCTCTAACAAACCATCAACTAATGTAGTTTTACCGTGGTCAACGTGCGCGATAACCGCTATGTTTCTAATCTTTTGCAAGGTGTTTTCCTCGTAGTTCTCTATAATTTAGAGATAAATTTTCGGGATTATACCTAAAAACTACTGTTATTTTGGTTATCACTCTCAATATTGGAAATTTAGCTTGTAATCAGATAGTAATCATTATTTTGATATCATAAATAAAAAGTGGTAAAAATATGAGTAATTTAATTGTAATTGTTGAAGATCAAGAGGATATTTTAGAGCTGATCGAGTATTCTCTAAACAAAGAAGGACTTGAAACTATCGGTTTTTTAAACACTAAAAATGTCAAAGAGCTTCTTGAAGAGGAAAAAGTCGACCTTATCATCATGGATAGAAATCTTCCCGGAGTTGAAGGCAGTGAGTTCGTTGCTACTTTACGCAAAAATGGTGTTACAACGCCGGTAATCTACCTCAGCGCAAAAAATAGCGAACAAAATATTGAAGAGGGCTTTTTAAGCGGTGGAGATGACTACATCACAAAACCATTTAACATGAAAGAGCTTGTTCTTAGAATCAAAGCAGTTTTAAAAAGAACAAATCCTCTCTCTTCAATGAAAGAGATAGAATATAAAGATATTGTATTAAATCTTGAAGCAAGAACTGTTTTTGTTTCTGAAGAAAAAATCGATCTTACAAAACTGGAGTTTGAACTTCTTTTAACTCTTATTCAAAATCAAAATATCGTCCTAGACCGCGATTATTTACTTGAAAAAGTTTGGGGAAATGATGAAATTTATCAAGACCGCACTGTCAATGTTGCGATAAACAGACTGAAAGAAAAAATAGATCCGACGAAAGAGAAAGAGTATATCAAGAGTGTGCGTGGTGTCGGTTACACAATTTCATAAGTCAAGGATAAATTTTGATAAAACTTCATAAATATTTTTTATATAATTTTTTAGGTCTTTATATTGCAACACTTTTAATCTCTTCCGTGGTTAGCTATTATGCTCTCAAATCAATTATCTTAGAAAATTCCAAAAGAGAGCTGATTGATATTGTTAATATTGTAGATCTTAATTTAGAGAACGTTGACAATCTTACTCAATATATAAATAGCATCCATACAATAGCGGACAGACGTCTTACAATTATTGATGAATATGGTAAAGTTCTTGCAGAAACGAATTTCAATAAAGAAAAGATGGAAAATCATCTCAAAAGAATCGAAATTATACAAGCAAAACAATCAACTTTTGGCTCCTCTGTACGGCTCTCAGCGACACTCAATAGCCAGTTTTTATATGTTGCAAAATATACAAATTCAAAAAAATATATAAGGGTTGCACAAAACCTTAGTTCTATCGAAAAAGAGTTTTATAGCATCTATATCAAAATTATTATTGTGTATACTATTTTCATGTTTATCGCCCTCATTATTACAAGCAAGATAAGCAAACGAGTCAGTTACGATATTAGTCAGATTTCCAACTATCTTAATGAAATTTCCAATAAAAATTATAAGGCAGTCATCAAAACTCAATATTTCAGCGAGTTTTTACAGATATCACTTCTCTTAAAAAATCTTGTAAAAAAACTTGCAAATCGAGATAAGAAAAAACGAAAGCATGAAGCCAAAATGAGACTTATCAATAAGCAAAGAAACGATATTCTCTCAGCTATCTCTCATGAGTTTAAAAACCCTATTGCAGCTATTATGGGTTATACGGAAACTATTCGCGATGATGAAAATATCAATATCAATATACGCAATAAGTTTTTGGACAAAATTCTTTCAAATGGCAAAAAAATGTCTTCTATGATAGATAGACTCGCACTTTCTATCAAACTCGAAAATAATGATCTTTCCATCTCTTTTACTGAGTTTGATATTTTCGATCTTTGTATTGAAGTTGCAAATAATCTCAAAGCAAAATACAAAGACAGAAGCATTGATCTCCATATCCAACATCTCAAAATCCACGCAGATAAAACGATGCTTGAACTTGTCCTTATCAACCTCGCAGATAACGCGCTGAAATATTCTGAGGATAATATTGAGATAACAATGTCGGATGGCATTTTGTATGTTAATGACAATGGAATCGGTTTTGCCGAGTCTGAGATAGAAAAAATTACCTCTAAATTTTACAGAGTAAGAACAAATAGCTGGGATAATTCTATGGGACTTGGACTTGCTATAGTCTCGTTTATCCTTAAACTTCATCATACGACTCTTCTAATTTCAAGCCAACCAAATGTCGGATCTTCATTTGGATTTGACCTAAAGCCGCTTATAAAATGATAAACGTACCAAAGTTTTTAGAACCTATTATCACAGCTTTACAAAACAGTGGTGCTTCACCTATTTTGGTCGGCGGATTTGTAAGAGATTCTCTGCTTGGGTTTGCCATCAAAGATATCGATATCGAGGTATATAACATCGCTGATTTTGATGCGATGATGAAGATTTTAAAGCCTTTTGGAAGTATAAATCTTGTTGGAAAAAGCTTTGGGATTTTAAAACTCTCCTATGCTGGCTATGAGTTAGACTTTTCTCTTCCTCGACTTGAAAAAAAAACGGGATCTGGACATAAAGGTTTTGATGTTTTGCTTGATCCAAAACTCTCATTTGCTGAAGCTGCCGCGCGACGTGACTTTACAATAAATGCGATAGGCTTTGATCTTAATAGTCATACTTTACTAGATCCTTACAACGGACAAAAAGATCTAAACAATAAAATACTAAGCTATGTGAATAAAGAGACTTTTATAGAAGATCCGCTGCGTGTTTTGCGAGCAGTACAGTTTTGCGCAAGATTTGGGCTTACATGTAAAGAAGAACTGATTGAATTATGTCGTTATCTTTGTGAGAAGGGTTTTATAAAAGAACTTCCTAAAGAGCGAATATATGAAGAGTTTTCAAAGCTTTTGCTCAAATCTAAAAAGCCTTCTATCGGCTTGGCTCTTTTTGAGACATTTGGACTTACAAAATATTTTCCAGAAATCTCCAATAAAAACAATCTATTTGAACATATAGATGTTATAACAAATCTTAAAACTGAAAATTCTAAAAGAGATATGGTTTTGATGTTAAGTTTGATAGTTTTGCATTTTGATTTAACCGAAGATGTGGAACTTTTTTTACAAAAACTTTTAAATGAAACGCAGATAATAGATGAAGTACTAAATCTTTACATGTACAGATATACTTTAAATGATCTTGCACAAAAGCCGCTGAGTAATTACGATATTCTATTATTGAGCACAAAAACAATAATTCAAAATTTATTGATTTTAGGTGAAGCGCAAGGTAAAGATTTTAAAGAGATAAAAAAGAGAGCAGAACAACTCAGCGTACTTACATGTAAGCCAAAACCTCTCTTATATGGACGAGATCTTATAGAACTTGGACTAAACCCATCTACTTTATTTTCAACTATTTTAGAAGTAGCGTATGATGCTCAACTTCAAGAACATTTTACAAATATAAAAGACGCAAAAATATGGCTTAAAAACTATGTTGATGTATTTATCTGTTGATTACGGCCATTTTATTTATGTAAGCTGTTAGCTGTTCTACTGTGTTGATGGAAAGCTCTATCGCTTTTGTTAATTTATGCATATATATTTGCTTATTTCTTGTATCAAAACCATCAATGAGATCTGTATACATAAGGATAAATTTTTGAATTAATTCAATCGCTTCAACAGACATTTTTTTACTACTTGCAGCCGTAATAACTGTTTCAAATGCTTTTTTGAGTTTACTATCAGCATCACTACTCTCAAGAAATCGTTTACCAGATTTGTCGTCTTGATAAGTCATTTTTTTAAGTATTTCTACTATCATCTCTTCATTAATAGGAAATTTTTCAATTTGTCCAAGTAAAAGATTTCTCATTTCAGAAATACCTATATTAGAAAGATATTCATGAAGCTCTTTTAAACCTTTTTCAGCCGTTTTTTCACTTTTTTTTAACAATCTACCAAACATTGGATACTCTCCTGTTTATTATTGTTTAACGCTCTATTTTTGAACTATCGATCTCTATAAGTGTATGTACATTTCCTCTTGGATTGTAATCAGCAACAACTTTAAGATATTTTGGTTTTAATTTTGTTTCTAAAAGTTCATAAATCTCATTTGCGCCATTTTCATGAGAGACATATCTATTTCTAAATGAATTGATGTAAAGTTTTATCGCTTTTAGTTCTATAACCCATTCATCTGGAGTGTATTCGATATAGATCGTTGCATAATCTGGATAACCACTTCTAGGACATAAACAACTAAACTCTGGAAGAGTTAGTTTAATAAGATAATCTCTCTTGTGTAGATTTGGCCATATCTCTATATCTTGTTCAATATCAAATTCTAATACTACTTTTTCACCATATTTCAATCTATTTCTCCTGTAAAATTTTTATTATCACAATATCTACCTTGTAAAAGATCTATACCTATTTCATTGGATATTTTATATGTATCTTCATCTTCAATCATCTTTATCCATGACTTTGAATGAAGATCATTTATACTTTCATGTAAACCTTTTACAATATTTCTATAGCGCATAGAACTCAAGTTTTTTGTGTATCTTGAATCAAATCGAATCATATCCACTTCTATTTCTCTAAAATATAAAAAACTCGAATGGTATTCCCCAAATCTGTCTATTGCAATGTATACGCCCATTATTCTCAAATTTTGAATTGTTTGATTATAACGCAAAATATTATTATAATAATCAATTTCAGAGATTAAAAGGACTATTTTGTTTTGTATTGATATGTATGTACCTAATAAGTTTTTCATATGTGATACAAATGAGGGTTCTCTAAGTGTAGTGGGTGAAACACAAATTGAATATATTCTTTCATTTGTAGATGCCATTTTTGCTACTTTATCCAAAAGAACAAGATCAAATTCTTTTGAAAGCCCCAGTCTATTTACAACTGGGATAAAAGTATTTTGATGAATTATTTTATTTTCTATTTGAAGTTTTATTGATAAGTCTTCTAAAAATATATTTCCATCTTTATCATAGACATTTTGACTATATATTTTAAAATTACTATTTTTTATGGCATCAATTATAGATATTTGTACATCATTGGGATCAATGATATCATCTTCTTTAAAAATATTTTTTGAAGATTTATTGAGAATTTGTTGTTCAAAAAGATGATCTATCAAATAATCTAAATTTTTTGAAAAGTTGTTATCAACAATAGAAGCTATTATTTGAACCTCAATGCCGTAAAGATTACATGTAGAAAATTTTAAACACATGAGATCAATAATAGAGGTATACTCATTTTTCTCTCCGTTTAATCCTATTAAAAAATCTCCCCCTTTTATATGACCAAGCGGAAAATCATTAATTCCTTTTGATGATAAAAAAGTTGAAATCTCTTTAACAATACCATAAAGAATATTATCTCCATTTTTTATTCCATATACTTCATTAATCGTATGAAGATTATCTATACTAATAAGAATTATGGAGTAATCTTCTTTTTGAATCTCTTTTTTTAAAAGCTTATATAGATATTCACGAGTAAATGTATGTGTGATTGGATCAGTAATTCTCTCATCAAACCCTCTATAAATCATATATAAAAAAAAGTAAATCATAATGGCAAGTATAAGAGTAGCGCCGATATAAAAGGAAGATGTTATATGTTCTGCAGGTTGATTGATAAATGAAAAGATAGATAAAAGACCCAAAAGAAAGATAGGCAAACCCATGCGAAGTGCGAGTTTAAACCTATTTTCTCTCTCTTTTTTTTCGGGTAATAGCATATCTATTATACGTCTAGGTGCTTTACATCTTTTGCATGTGTTTCAATGTAATTACGACGAGGTTCTACTTCATCACCCATAAAAAGAGTAAATGTGTCAGATGCAAGCTCAGCATCATCGATAGCAACGCGTAAAAGAACTCTGTTTTCAGGAGTCATGGTAGTTTCCCAAAGTTGTTCAGGATTCATCTCTCCAAGACCTTTGTAACGTTGGATATAAGAACCTTTTTTCGCAAAATCTTTTACCTCTTCAAGCACTTTTACTAAATCTCCCTCAATTTTAAGATCCCACTCTTTAATCTTTTGATAAATATAGTTAGCTTCATTAAAATGCGGAGCAGAAAAAAGATCATCATTAATAATAAGTTCTTCCATACCACCTTTTGTTTGAACAAAGATATGGATTTGATCCTCTGAAAGTGTATAAGTTAAGAGGTTATTTCCGTTTACATTTAAGAACTCTTTTACTTTTTCAAACATCTCATTCATCGGTAAACCAATCAGATCAGGATTTTCAATGAAATAACGAATCAATTCAATTAAAGAATATCTTCTCTCTAAAGCATCCAACGATGTTTTATAGTGATCTACCATTTTAAAGAAAGAAACAAGATCATTTTGACCAATTCCTTCCATCTCATATGACTCAACACCATTTTCAATTAAGAAGTCATTCATATGTCTGTCATCTTTAAAGTAAATCTCTTTTTTACCTTTTTTATATCTGTAAAGCGGTGGCTGTGCAAGATAAAGATAACCGTTTTCTACAATTTTTCTTAAATGGCGGAAAAAGAATGTAAGAAGTAAAGTTTGAATATGAGAACCATCAACGTCCGCATCGGTCATAATAATGACTTTATGATAACGAAGTTTTTCTTCATTAAACTCTTCGCCGATTCCACATCCAAGAGCTGTAATCATATTTGTTATCTCTTCAGATTTTAAAATCTTATCAAGTCTTGCTTTTTCAACATTTAAGATCTTACCTTTAAGAGGTAAGATAGCTTGAAAAACGCGGTCACGACCTTGTTTTGCTGAACCACCTGCTGAATCCCCTTCGACGAGATAAAGTTCTGAAATCGTTGCATCTTTACTTTGACAATCTGCAAGTTTACCTGGAAGTGTTCCAACACTCATAGAATCTTTTCTACGAGTTAAATCACGAGCTTTTTTAGCAGCTTCACGACCTTTTGCCGCTAAAAGTGATTTTTGGACAATTGCTTTTGCTTCGATAGGATTTTCTTCAAAATATTTACTTAGTTGTTCATAAGTAATTTTTTGAACAAGCGGTCTTACATAAGTATTTCCAAGTTTTCCTTTTGTTTGACCTTCAAATTGAGGTTCAGGAACACGAACTGAAACAACTGCAATTAAACCCTCAGATGCATCTTCACCACTTATTTTTACATCTTTTTCTTTTGCATTGCTATTTTTTAAATTATAATTAGAAATTACACGAGTAAGAGCTGCACGAAATCCAGCTTCATGAGTTCCTCCGTTTGGAGTACGAATATTGTTTACAAAGCTGTAAAGTTTTTCCTCATATGTATCGTTGTACATAAAAGCTATGTCAACTTCAATATCTTCGATTTTTTCATTAAATTCAAAAGGTGCTGCAACTTTTTCTTTTTTATTGATATCTTCAACAAATTGTGTAATTCCACCTTCAAAATGGTATTCCTCTTTTCTTCCATCTCTCTCATCAGAAAATATAATTTTTATTTTTGGATTTAAGTATGCAAGTTCTTTAAAACGACGAGCTAAATAATCATATTCAAAAGTTGTTGTTTCTGTAAATATTGTTGGATCTGGAAAAAATTCTATCGTTGTTCCATGTTTACGAGTTGATCCTGTAATTTCTATAGGCTTTTGAGGAATACCTGCTTTAAACTCTTGATAATTTATTTCGCCATCCCTATAAATTGTCATTTTTAGATCAGCTGAGAGTGCATTTACAACCGAAACACCAACTCCGTGTAAACCACCAGAAACTTTGTAAGTATCTTTATCAAACTTTCCACCAGCATGTAAAACTGTTAAAACGACAGTAGCTGCAGAAATACCTTCTGTTGGGTGTAAACCTGTTGGAATACCACGTCCATTATCTGATACTTTAGTAGAACCAGATTTTGTTAGTTCTACGGTTATAGTATCACAGTGTCCAGCCATTGCCTCATCAATAGAGTTATCAACAACTTCGTAGACTAAATGATGAAGTCCACGATGTCCAGTATCACCAATATACATACCAGGACGCTTTCTAACAGCTTCTAGGCCTTTTAATACTTTTATATTACTTGCACCGTAGTTTTGTTCCATAATTGCTCCAAGAGAGGTTAAATTGTTTTTATTTTAGCTGAAAATTGTTGAGAGAAAGATTTTTTATGTCAACTTGAAAGAAAAGAGTCATTTTACAGACTCTTTTTTATAAAAATTTTATATAACGATAGGCATAACGATTGTTTTAAAATTATTATTAGTTAAAACAAAAGGAAGATTTGAACTGTTAAGTCCTATTGTAAATTCTTGTGAATCTATTTGAGCAAGAAAATCTAAAATATATCTGCTATTTACTGCAAGAACAAATGGTTCATCAAAACCTGTTTCATGAGTAATTTCTGTTTTTGCTTCAATATTATCATTACTTAAACTTTCAAATACAATAGTATCTTTTAAAAGAGTGATTTTCATATCATTTGAAATAGTAGTGATTTGTTTTATAGAATCAATTATATTTGATTTTGGAAGAACAATTGTTTTTGTAATCTCTTTTGGAATGATTCTAGAATAATCTGGAAATTTTCCATTAATGAGTTTTGTAAAAAATGTGTATTGATTAGAGTGAACTATGAGATAAGTATTGTCATAGTAGATCTCAATATTGTCAAAAAAGAGTTTTTGGATTTCAATAATTGCTTTTTTTGGAATAATAAGTGAAAGTTCATTTTCGGTAGAATTTTCTATACTTACTAAAGCTAAACGTCTTGTATCTGTTGAAACAAAAGAGATGCTGTCATTTTTAATATCTAAAAGAGCACCATTGAGTTCAAATTTAGGATTATTAGAATCGATTGCAGGCGTTATCTTTTTTAGTGATTCTACTAAAGTATGAGATTCTATAGATATGCTTGGTTTACCCTCATAACTTGGAAATGCAGGAAATTCATTTGATAAAAATGTTGGAAGTTTAAATTTAGAATTTGCTTGAGTAATATGTAAAATATCATTTTTAGTTTCTAAAGTAACTTCTTTATCTTTTAATATTCTGATAATGTCTAATAATTTTTTACCATTAGCAGTAACTTCTCCATCTTCTGAGGCGTGAATTTGGTCTATTTTTACTTGTAAACCTATTTCATAATCTGTAGCCTTAAGAGTTAATACAGAATTTTCTACTTTTATATATATATGAGATGTAATTTGTGAAGTATCCTTTTTTTCTAAAAAAGGTTGAGAAGAAAGTAGAATGTTTTCAAAAATAGATTTTGCTATTGTTATTTTCATGATTTTTCCTATTTATTTTTTAAATTATTAGTACGTAGTAGTAGGGGGTTGTGAGTATGTGAAAAAGCCACTATTTACCCGCTACACTCGAACATACTTGTGTGAATGCACATATCAGCATCTTTCACATCTTTTCACTTCTCAAATTATATCTTTTTTTATGTACCTTACAAATAAATTTTATTTTATCTATGAAGCAGTTTTTATTTTATTGTTCAATTCTTCTATTTTTGTTTTAAAATCTTCATCATCTTTGATAAGCTCATTGATCTTTTTCATGGTATGAGAGATAGCAGTATGGTCTTTCATACCAAAATATTGAGCAAGTTGTGGCATTGAGTTTGTAGTAAGATCACGACACAGATAGATGGCAATTCGTCTCGCATAAACAATATTTTTTGATCTGCTTTTTGATTTTACTTCACTTGGTTTTACATTGAGTTCTTTTGCAACAACATCCATAATAAGGTCTATGGTTATATTTGCACGATTTTCTCTTTGTTGTTCTTTTAAAACATTTTTTGCGAATTCTATATTAATGTCGATGTTCATTAGTTTTGCGTAAGCATGGAGTTTTGAAAGGATTCCTTCTATTTCACGTGCATTGTTTTCGATGATAGTTGCAATATAGTTGATAACATCATTACTGAGTTTAATACGGTTGATCTCACATTTCTTTTTAATAATATTGATCTTCGTTTCAAGCTCTGGAGGCTGAATATCAGCAATGAGTCCCCATTCAAAGCGGCTTTTGAGTCTTGCTTCAAGACCGCCTATCTGTTTTGGATGTTTATCAGATGTGATAATGATCTGCTTTTTCTCATTTTTCAGAGCTTCAAAAGTGTGAAAAAATTCTTCTTGAACAGAGTCCTTTCCGCTAAGAAATTGAATATCATCGATAAGAAGAACATCACACTTTCTATATTTGTCTTTAAATCTATCCATATTCCCGTTTCTAAGATGGCGAAGAAAATCATTTAAAAACTGTTCTACAGAGGTGTAGATAACATTTTTACCTTGGTTTTGAAGCACATTTCCTATAGCCTGCATAAGGTGTGTTTTTCCAATCCCGACACCGCCGTAAATAAAAAGAGGATTGTAAATGCCACCAGGCTTTTCGCTGACACTTTTTGCAGCCGCGTAAGCAAACTGGTTGGAACCGCCGACAACAAAGTTGTCAAAAGTATGAGAAGGGTTAAGCATAGAGTGTTTTATTTTTTCTTTATCTATAACATTTTTGACTTCTTTTGTCTGGGACTCTAGTTTTGATGGCAAAGTTATAAGAACATTTACTTTATTTGAACTGTAAACTTCAAAAAGGTGGGATATTTTTTCGCAAAACTTTGTTTTAATGTAATTTGCTATGAGAGTATTTGGTGCATAATAGATAGCTTGGTCACTACTAGAATTTTTTTCATCAAATGTGAGCTGTTTGATATAGCGCTTATACTCTATATCAGGGATTTCTTCTTTGAGTTTGAGAAGGATTTTTTCGCCAATATTCATAAATTGCCTTAGGTGAATGAAATGTGAATTAAGTATGTGAATAATAACACGAATCACCGTAGAAGTACATTAAATAGGAGTATAAATATATGTGAATAAAAGATATTCACATGTGTGAATAGATATAGAATTTAAGATTCTATTCTATTTCTTCCATTCGTTTTTGCAAGGTAAAGTTTTTGATCAACTTTTCGTATACTGTTTTCAATATTGAACTCATATCTATCCGCATGACTTGGATCTACTTCTATAATTCCAAAGGATGCCGTAATATTGATTTTTTTTGTTGCTATCTGGATATTAAAATTTTCTAAATTAACTCTAAACCTTTCTAACAGTTTTATACCATTTTCTATTGGTGTTAATGGAAAAATGATTATAAATTCCTCACCACCGTATCTTATAATATAGTCAGTTTCTCTCAAAGTTGCTTTGAGAAATGATGCAAATGATTTTAAAACTATATCGCCGCTTTCATGCCCATAAGTGTCATTAATTACTTTAAAATGATCAAGATCACACATCGCTATAGAAAATGTTTTATCTGTAAGTTTTGCTAGTCTAAATTCATTTTCATAGATGTCATCAAGATAGTTTCTGTTTAAGAGTTTTGTGAGCGCGTCATAATGTGCTTTTTGCATATACTCCGAACTTTTTATAAATGAAAGTTCTATCCCAATATCAATAGATAGATATTCACATTTTTGAAGCATAGATAAAATAAGCATGTATTCAATTTTATTTTTTGAGCTCATATGAGATTTGATTCTCGATGATAACTGATGGAGTTTATCATGAGCTAATGTAAGAGTTGCATATTGGCTGTTGTTGGAGATAGTCATTTTTCCGTCTGAATCAAGCCATTTTCCAAATTCACATAGTTTTGAATTTGTTTGTGGAAAAAGATTTGTATCAAAGTTATGTATGGAAAAAGCAAGATCATTTAACCAGTCAAGATGCTGTTCATAGTATTTGATGATTTTTTTCTCTTTAAATATTTCTATAGCGCGTATTCTAAGAACATTTTTGTTTATGAGTTCTTGTGTGTAAGAGCTTAAAAAGACTTTAGCAATACTATTTTCTATCTCTCTAAAAAGTTCAAAAAGTTCAAAAAGCTTATTTGCATTTCTTTCTAGTAAAACTTTGTTTGCTACTTTATTTTTTATAAATTCAATTTCATTGAAAAAAATTGAATAAGGAATATTTTGAAATATTTTTAGATTTGAAAGTTCATGAAATATTTCTAATACTTTATCTCTTTTATCTAAAAAAAGTGCGTGCAACATTTGTTTATAATAATTCAAAATAGAATTTTTCTCATCTTCAGTATAAAAAACTTTACAATTGGCACCCATAATCTGAAGTTCTAACTCTTCTAATATCTCATCAATTTTTTTCATTGCAGCATCTTTTTATAAATTTTATTTTTTATGGCGTTTTTCTCTCTTTTTTAGGAAAATCAAAAAAGAGTAATTTTGTACATTTAGAGCTTATATCTTTAAAATATTCAGAATCGATTTCAAGCTCAACGATACCACATGTCGGAATATTCTCTTTAAAATCTACAAGAGTCTCAACAAACATGTTGAGACCTGGATTGTGTCCTATTAAAAAAACAATATTACACGACTCATCTATTGTTAAGATTGTATCGAATATATTATCTTTATTAGCTTCATAAAGTTTTGAATTATATGTTATCTGTTTTTTAAAGTTTAGCTCTTTGGCGATCAATTCGGCCGTTGATTTTGCTCTTAGTGCAGGACTTGAAATAATAATATCTGGAATTACACCTTTTTGTTTGAGAATATTTGCCATAAAAGGTGTATCTTTTTTTCCTCTTTTATTAAGCGGTCTATCAAAATCATCCAGAGTTGAGTCTTTCCAGCTTGATTTTGCGTGTCTTATAATATAAAGCTTTTTCATTTGTTTATTTACTCCGATGGATTCATAAAGTTGCTTTTTGTCATAATTTTGAGAATTAAAAAATTTTACATGTATAATCGTTAAAACAAGATTGGATAAAAATGATAAATATTTTAGGAATAGATCCCGGAACGAGAAATATGGGTTATGCAATCATCTCTTTGGATAAGGGAAAAATCTCTTTAGTCGAAGCTGGGCTTGTGAAGATGAAAGCTGAAGATCTGCAGTTTCAAATCCCTCAGATGGCTGAAGCGCTAGAACAGCTTTTTAAATCTTTTAAGATCGATGAAGTTGCAGTTGAGAGTATGTTTTATGCGCATAATCCTAAAACGGTTATAAAACTTGCGCAGTTTCGCGGAGCTTTGATGTTAAAACTTCTTCAAGAGTTTGGGCAGTTTAGCGAGTACACGCCTCTTCAGATAAAAAAAGCGCTTACTGGAAAAGCAAAAGCGGGCAAAGAACAAGTCGCATATATGGTAAAAAATCTTTTAAATATCAAAAAAGAGATTAAACCGCTTGATATTACGGATGCGATGGCGATTGCCATTACACACTCACAGCGTGTGCGTTTGGCGGCACAAAATTAAGTTTTAATTGCAATGAGTGTAAAATGGCACTTCAAATTAATAGAAGGATTTTTAAATGAGCGTAGAAAAAGAGTTAATGAGTCGTAGTGGAAGTAAATGTGAATTATGTGGAAGTGAAGAAAATTTATCAGTTTTAGAAGTCTCGCCATCAGACGCAAGTGCAGAACAATCGATCTTGGTTTGTTTACCATGTAAGACACAAATTGAATCAGACGAGCTTGATGAAAATCACTTTAATTGTCTAAACGATTCTATGTGGAGTGAAGTGCCAGCTGTAAAAGTAATGGCTTACAGACTTTTAACAAAACTTGGGCGTCAAGATCTTTTAGAGATGATGTATTTAGAAGATGAAGAAAAATCTTGGGCTGAAGCGGGTTTAAAAAGTGCAAGCGATGTAATAGTTAAAGATGCAAACGGTGTTATCCTTCAACACGGCGATAGTGTTGTTATCTTAAAAGACTTAGATGTTAAAGGTGCTGGTTTTACGGCAAAGCGAGGAACGACTGTACGAAACATCACGATTCCTAATGACGTTGAAGGTCATATTGAAGGTCGTGTAAACGGTGCTAAAATTTATCTTAAAACAGAGTTTTTGAAAAAAGCATAATTTGTTATGAACTCCGTTATTTTTGTTTGTCTAGGAAATATTTGCCGTTCACCTCTTGCTGAGGGGATTGCAAAAAAGTTAGTGCAAGAAAAAGGTCTACACCCAAAGGGCACTTCGCATGTAAGAGTTGCATCTGCTGGAACTGGTGGCTGGCATGAGGGTGAAGCACCGTGTGCAAACTCTGTCAAAGTCGCTCAAAATAATGGTATTGATATTTCTAGTCTAAGAGCTTCTCAGATTACAAAAAAAGATCTTGAAGAGTTTGAGTTTGTTATAGCTTTGGATGAGAATAACTATAATAATTTGAAAATACTTGGCGCAAAAAATCTCTACAAACTCGGTTCATTTGGATATAACAATGAAGATGTTCCTGATCCTTATTTTTTCGATGGATTTGAAGGTTTTGATAAAGTGTATGAGATGATAGAAGTTTGTGTTAGAAATCTGTTTGAAGAGTTAGCCTGAAAAAGGTAACTCTTTAAATTTTATGCTTTCGCAGATGATATAAAGCGGTGAATCTTTAGCCGTTTGTAGTGAGCTATATTCCCCATGACAAAGTACAAATTTGTTATCTTCAAAAATTATACTTATTCCCTCATTCATATCAAGATAGCTTAACTTACTATTTTCTACAATTTTGGCATCACTCACATTTGATAACTCAAACGCTATATCGATCCAGTCAAATGCACGTCCAGCGTCTTGCACACTGAACTGTATTTCTATAACACTCGGGGATTTGATTGTTATATTTTTTATCTCACTTCCAGAGAACCTTTCAAAGCGAGCTTGAAATGTTTTAAGCTCGCTTACATGTAAAGGTTTCATTTATTGACAACCCACACATTCCATAGAGCGGTCTTCAACATCACTTGCAGTTTCAGGTGACTGAGAACGTAGATAGTAAGTAGATTTGAGTCCAAGTTTCCAAGCTAACATATAGATGTCGTTAAGATACTTTGCGCTTGCTTTGTCGAGCGTTATAAAGATATTTAGGCTTTGACCTTGGTCTATCCATTTTTGACGTATAGCAGCAGCTCTGATAAGCACACGTTGGTCAAGCTCATACGCCGAAGTATAATAACTCCAAGTCTCAGGAGAGAGTTTTGGAGCGACGACTGGAATAAGTCCGCTCAAGTTCTCTTCAAACCATTTACGTTTAAATATCGGCTCGATAGCCTGAGTAGTACCTGTAAGAATAGAGATAGAACTTGTCGGTGCAACAGCCATCAAATACCCGTTTCTTATTCCTTGCGCCTTCACTTTTTTACGAAGATCATCCCACTCATACGTCGGTGCAAAAAGTCCGCCGCGATCAACGAGGTTTCTTACCTCTGCATTCGCATGGTCATGAGGCATAATTCCTTGACTCCATTTTGAACCAGAAAACTCAGGATATTGTCCTTTTTCAAGTGCAAGATCAGAAGATGAAGAGATTGCATTAAAACTGACCGACTCCATGATCTCATCTATTTTGTCAAAATGTTCTTGACTTCCCCAAACGATTTTTTGTTCAGCTAACATTTGAGCTTCGCCCATAACACCAAGTCCGATTGAACGGCTTCTCATGTTAGTGCGTTTTACTTTTTCCATCGGATAAAAGTTAAGGTCTATAACGTTATCCAAAGCACGGATTGCAGTCGGAACGATTCTGTCTATCTCCTCTTTTGTATTGATACGTGAGAGGTTGACCGACGCCAAGTTACAAACAGCAGTTGCCCCGTTGACTTTCTCTTTTTCAACAATGTAGATTTTTTGTCCGCCAAGATAATCAAGTGCAGTAACTTTGTTAGCAGGTTTTTCTATACCGCTATCAACTTTTACTAACTCATCCTCTTCATATGTTATAAACTGTCCATCTTCAAACATAATTTTTATAAGGTAATGGTTTGGCTCAGTGTTTTGGAATATTTCTGTACAAAGGTTTGAACTTCTGATAATTCCATAATGACTATTAGGATTTGCGCGGTTTGCATTATCTTTAAAACATAAGAATGGTGAGCCAGATTCAAAGTAACTGAGTAAGATTTTTTTCCAAAGATCTTTTGCTTTCACTTTTTCTTTGATAATTGACTCATCCTGTTCGAGTTCAAGATAACGCTTTTCAAAATCTTCACCAAACATGTTAGTAAGTTCTTTACAATCATAAGGATCAAACAAAGTCCAGATACCATCTTGTTCAACTCTTTTCATATAAAGATCATTGATCCAAAGAGCTGGAAAAAGATCATGCGCACGACGACGCTCTTCACCAGAGTTTTTCTTCAAATCTAAAAAGTCATGGATATCTATATGCCAAGGCTCTAAATAAACCGCGATAGCACCTTTTCTCGTACCTAGTTGATCAACAGCGATAGCGATATCGTTTGTTATTTTCAAAAATGGTACAGTTCCACCCGCTGCGTTTTTATGTCCATCGATAGATGAACCCATAGAGCGAACCTGTGTCCAATCCCAACCGATGCCGCCGCCAAATTTTGAAAGCATAGCCATCTCTTTGTAAGAGTCAAAAATACCTTCGATATTATCCGGAGATGAACCGATGTAGCATGAGCTAAGTTGGTGTCTGGTCGTACGTGCATTTGAAAGTGTCGGTGTTGCAAGCATCACTTCAAATTTTGAGATCATGTCATAAAACTTGATTGCCCAACCATGACGGTCTTCTTCATTTTGTGCCAAGAACATAGAGATGGCCATAAACATATGTTGAGGGAGTTCGATAGGATTATTTTTTCTATCTTTAATGAGATATCTATCATAAAGAGTTTTGACCCCAAGATAGTTAAACTCTAGATCGCGTTCAGGCACGATATGTTTTTCCAACATGTCAAGATCGTACATCTCTCTGAGGCCTTTGAGAATGCGTCCCTCTTGTTCTCCGCGCTCCATATATTTACTCAGTGAGCCATATCCGGTAAAGCCGTTGACTTGATGATAGAGATTAAACAAGAAAAGTCTTGATGCAACAAAAGTCCAGTTTGGAGCATCGATGTCTATCTTATCTACAGCTGTTTTAATAAGAGTTTTTTGTATCTCTTCAGAGGTGATGCCATCGCGAAACTGAATCTGTGCATCAACTTCAAGTTCACTTTGGGATACATTGTCTAAGCCCTTAACGGCAGCAGATGTGTATTTTTGGATTTTTGTAATATCCAATTGTTCTGTTCGACCATTTCTTTTGATAACTGTAATCATTTTAGTTTCCTAGTCCATATACTGTAGTCGCAATCAGCAAAATAAAGGTGATTGCACCTGCAGTAACATTTATATTTATATTGAATACATTGTCTTTAATATTCATACTTAAACCTTTGTAAAATCTAGTCATAACTATATCGAATAATTCTTTCTTCGATATTTATTTTATTTGAAAACCCTAGCAAATATTTTATCCACATTTTTTGTATAGTAAGAGTAATCGAAACACTCTCTTATCTGTTCTTCACTTAGAGAGTTACGTAACTCCTCATCTGCTAAAAGATGATTTAGATACAAGCTTTCTCCAGCTTCATTTGTAGTCGGTTTGCCTTGTTGAATCTCTTCCCAAACTTTCATCGCATTACGTTGAACTATTCTATATGCATCTTCGCGTGAGACACCTTTTAAAGGAAGTTCAAGAAGTACTCGTTGAGAAAATACCAATCCACCAGTAAGGTTGAGATTTCTCATCATATTCTCTGGGTAAACTGTTAGGTTAGCTATAACGTTATTCATACGATGAAGCATAAAGTCAGATGTTATAAATGAGTCAGGAAGCCAGAAACGTTCAGTTGATGAGTGAGAGATATCACGCTCATGCCATAACGCTACGTTTTCCATAGCAGGGATAGCGTAAGAGCGTATCATGCGTGCTAAACCTGTTATGTTTTCTGTGAGAATAGGGTTGCGTTTATGAGGCATTGCAGATGAACCTTTTTGCCCCTTTGCAAAATACTCTTCACACTCATAGACTTCAGTACGTTGCCAATGGCGAACTTGGACTGCAAACTTTTCTATCGAGCTTGCCATTAATGCAAGTGATGTTGCAAGACGAGCATATCTATCACGTTGTATAACTTGGTTAGATGCAGGTGCGGGTTTGAGTCCCAACTCTTTACATGTAAGCTCTTCAAGTTCTAACGGAGCGTGAGCAAAGTTACCCATTGCTCCACTTACTTGACCAACACTTATAACATCAAGTGTTTGTTGTAAGTTTTCCAAATGGCGTGCCATCTCGTCATACCAAACAGCTAACACAAGGCCAAACGTTATAGGCTCTCCATGTATCCCGTGAGAGCGTCCGACCATCAAAGTCATCTTGTGTTCCATCGCTCTTTTTTTGATAGACTCCATTAGCATTTTTACATCTTCGATGATCAGCTCTAGTGAAGATTTCATCTGAAGTGCGACAGCAGTATCTACTGTATCTGAACTTGTCATTCCATAATGAAACCATCTGCTCTCTTCACCAAGTGTTTCAGAGACACTTGTTGTAAATGCTATAAGGTCATGACGAGTAACCGCTTCTATCTCATCTATACGTTTTATATCAAAGCCCGCATTTTTTACTATCTTGTCTGCATCCTCTTGAGGAATCTTTCCAAGAGTTGCCCAAGCTTTAACGGCAGCTACTTCTACATCTAGCCATGCCTGATATTTTGCTTGCATTGTCCACTTAGAACTCATCTCTTCACGTGCGTAGCGCTCTACCATGTAACCCACCTTATTTATGTTAAAATCTCGAAAATTATAAGTTATTTATGTTATCCAACATAGACTTTTAAAGGGATTAATTTTGCCATTTGTCATAAAAAAATTTCATATAGAAGAGAAACAAAAAGCCTTTTTATTTTTAATGCGAGAGCTAGGGCTTTCTCAAAGTGATGCACAAAGGTTTATAGCGCGTAAAAGAGTTTTTGCAAATGGAGACGTTGTAGAAAAAGATAAAGATGAGATAAGTGGTGATATAGAGTTCATCACATTTGAGCCAATTACAAGAGGTTTAGAACCGACATTTGAAACAGAGGAGTTTGTTCTCTTTGATAAGCCTACAGGTGTGCTCATTCATCCTCAAAATCGCTATACGCCCTATTCTCTTATAGACGAAGTCAAGTACCAGTATGGAATGGATGCAAATATCACGCATCGTATTGATATGGAGACTAGTGGCCTCGTGCTGTGTGCTAAAAACAAAGAGAGTGAGCGAGATATCAAGATGATGTTTCAAGAAAGAGATATGCAGAAACGATATCTTGCAATGGTTCGTGGAGAGTTGAAAAATGAGCTTACATGTAAGGAACCGTTGAAGATAAATAAAGATGCTACATCAGGCGTGCTTCGTTCTATCGTAAAAGTTGATGAAACGGGTAAAAGTTCTGAGACCTACTTCAAACCTTTAGAGTATTTTAGTGATCTTGATATGACACTTGTTGCTTGTTATCCTCATACTGGAAGACAACATCAGATTAGAGTTCATTTGCTTCACGTGAAACATCCGATTGTTGGTGATCCACTTTACGGAGTTGATGAATGGGTAACAACTAAATATTTGGATAGAGAATTATCAACGGAAGAACGTTTAAAAATTACAGGAGCATCAAGATTACTTTTGCATGCTGATGAACTTTCTTTTGAATATAAAAATATTTCATATCAAGTGAATAGTAATGTTAATTTTTTGGATGAGATCTTCAAATCTGTTTCACGTGAAACGAAAGAGAAAAATAAACATAGTTGCGCTAATACTCACTAGATTGAGCATTAAATTGTCTCGAAAATAAAATATATGTGAATAACTTCTTTTATCACAATTCACATTCACTGTTTTATTAACAGATGTCGAAAAAGTGCCTATTTTAGGGATGTTATAGTTTGTGAATGAAATACTGATTAAGAGTAAATTTATATAAAATAAACCTTACATGTAAGAGAAATTTTACAATTCTTTACAAGTTTATTCACACTTTAGAACACAGTGTGAAATCTACACATTTTAGTGAAAAAGAGAAGTTTTTTTTGAAAATTAATTTTGTTTAAGCAGAAAATGAACAGTTGAGGAAATTTTGTTTTCTATAAGAATAGTATGCTACTATTACAACCATAAACGGTCTCCCTGGAGTGTTGACCGTTTGCTTCTTTATTTGTCGTTTTTAAGAGCGGCATATAAAAATCCGCCTACACCTGAGCCAACAACCAATATTATAAATATGACTTGAACGACATCCGCTGACGTTAATCCTGCTTCTTGCATATAAATCCTTTGCTGTAAACACCTCGAAAGCAGAAGTATATATAAAAACCTATTTACTTAGAAAAATCAACTTGTTGCGTTTAATTCTTTTTCTTTGAGTTGTCCACATGCAGCACTAATATCTATCCCTTTGGAATCACGTATCGTACATAAAAGCCCATGGTTTACAAGATACTCTTGAAATTTGACCATGTCATCTCTGCTTGGACGTTTATAGTCAGTTCCAGGATATGGATTGAAATAGATGAGATTTACTTTTGCCTTGATTCCACTTAGAAGTTTGACAAGTTTTTTCGCAGAACCGATATCATCATTTTTATCTTTGATAACAAGATACTCAAACATAACACGTTTTCTTGTGTCTATTGGAAAGCGTTTAACAGCATCAATGATAGATGAGATATTATGCGCTTTATTCATAGGAATGAGTTCAGTTCTGAGTGCATCATCAACTGCGTGAAGAGAGATGGCTATATGTACGCCTAGATCCATCTCTCCAAGCTTGTCTATTTTATTGCTCAGTCCACTTGTAGAAACTGTTTGACGTTTTCCTGAAATAGCAAGGCCCTCTTCATCTTGAAAGATTTTGATTGCTTGTGTAAGGTTATCAAGATTATCAAGAGGTTCGCCCATTCCCATATACACAATGTTGACTCTGCGATTATGGGCATGATTATTATCTTTTTTTACGGCTATTACTTGTGCTACGATCTCCCCAGCACTCAAGTCTCTTGTAAATCCGCCTTTAGCAGTAAGACAAAAGCTACAACCCACTTTACAGCCCACTTGAGAGGAGACACAAACTGTATATTTTGCTTCTTGTATAAGTTTGCCATCTTCATAAATATCGTCTTTCATTTTCAGCCAGACAGTTTCCATAGTCTTGCCATCTTGAAGTTCAAAAAGATATTTGATAGTTCCATCAGAAGAAACTTCTTTTTTAGCGATTTTAAGAGGATTGATAATGTAATTTTGTGAAAGTTCTTCACGCAATGCTTTTGGGACATTTTGCATCTCATCAAAATTTTCTGCATAGTTGTGATATAACCAACCAAATATTTGTTTTGCTCGAAAAGCAGGTTTAACTTTTAAAGCGAGTTCCTCTTTTGTAAAATCCAAAAGAGAGGGTTTTAATTGTGTCATCTTTTTGTTAGTTCCTCTACTCTTTTCTTTACATGTAAGCTTAAAAGTTCTTTTGCTTTTTCATGGTTTTTTATAAAGTCATCGTGAGCGTTTTTGTTAGCATAGTTAGTAATACAAAAAACTCCACCAGCGGGGATATCAAACTCTTGTGCAACTTTTAAAACAGCGAAGAACTCCATATTTTCAATCCCTATGCCTAGTCTTAAAAACTTTTTAGCAAGTTCTTCGTTTGTAGTAATATAGTTTGATGAGTTAACTATGATATCTTGTTTGTTTGTAGTGTTAGTTGAAACTACATTATCCAAAGGGGTGTATGCATCATCATTTAAAAAGGCTAACTCTATGTTAGCACTTGTTTTAGACTCTACAATATCAAAGATATTTTGTTCTCCATAACTTCCTGCAGATCCTACAAAAAGTAAAAACTCCGGCTTGTCAAACAAACAAAGTCTTGTAAGATTGATGGTACTCTCTATGAGACCTACTCCCATCGGAGTGGCAAAATCAAAAGTCTCGCTATTTCCTGCGCAGATAATCATAAACGTACCGGTATATTATTGGCATGAAGATAATGTTTTAAGTCCATTATATCTATTTCCTTATAGTGAAAAATACTTGCAGCAAGTGCTGCGTCTGCACCGTGTTCAAATGCTTCTTTGATGTGCTCCATAGTTCCAGCTCCACCGCTTGCGATGACAGGAACGTTGACAGCTTTGCTGATTTGCTCAGTAATACTAAGCTCAAATCCTGCTTTTGTACCATCTGTATCCATTGAGGTTAGAAGAATCTCTCCTGAACCTCGGTCTACTACTTCTTTTGCCCACTCGAGTGCATCTTTGCCTGTATCTACTCGTCCACCATTTAAAAAGACATGATATTTATTGCCGATTTTTTTAACATCGATTGCAGTAACAATGCACTGAGAACCAAATCTTTTTGCGCCTTCATCAATGAGCTCTGGGCGTTGTACAGCCGCTGAGTTCACACTAACTTTGTCACAGCCGACATTTAAAAGTTTATATATGTCTTCAAGTTTGCGTATTCCGCCACCTACAGTAAGGGGGATAAAAATTTCACGAGCTACTTGCGCGACAATGTCTACGATAGTATCACGGTTGTCGCTAGAAGCGGTAATGTCCAAAAATGTCAGTTCATCAGCACCTTCTTCGTTATAACGGCGCGCGACTTCTACTGGATCTCCAGCATCTTTTAAACCGACGAAATTCACGCCTTTGACGACGCGTCCATCTTTGACATCTAGACAGGGAATAATACGTTTTGCAAAATAATCCATAGAAGGCTTTCTTATATTATATAGTTGCGTAATTTTAGCCATATTTATCTTATGATAGATATAAAGAATGACCTTCTGATTTTCATATAAGAAAAAGATATATGAAAGTCTTGCATAAAATGGTGAGATAGATGGTAGAATATTGAATATTTTCGTCTGATATATAAGAGAAATGCAAATTAGTATATTATATATAACTTATAATAACAAAAGAAACTAGAAATCAAGAAGTTGTGTGGTAGAATCACACATTAAATTACATATCCTAAAAAAGGTGACTTTATGGTACAAAAGTATTTTCTATCATTGGCAGCCATAAGCTGTATATTTTCGGCATCAGCTTTTGGTTTAACACTTAAAGAGAGTGTTATTGAAGTATTAAACACAAACCCGGTGGTTCAAGAACGACTCAAGAACTACAGAGCAACTCAGCAAGATCTCAATATCGCAGAATCAGAGTACTATCCAACGATAGATTTACGGGCTACAGCAGGTACTAATTCTGCTGGAAATCTTTATGATCATGTACAAAATGTTAATTACACAAATTATGAAACATCATTACAATTAACTCAAAATCTTTTTGACGGATTTGGGACAATGTATAAAGTAGATTATCAGCAAGCTAGAATATTGGCAGCGGCTTATAATTATGTAGAAAAATCAAATGATAGCGCCTTTAAGACGACAAACGCTTATTTAAATGTTATGCGCTCTTATGATCTTTTGAAAACGGCAAAAGAGAATGTGCAGGTTAACGAAGATATCTATAAAAAAGTAAAAGATCTTTTTGATGCTGGTCTTACGACAGCTTCAGAGGTTAAAAAAGTTGAGTCATCTTTAGCACTTGCGCGTTCAAACTATATTGTACAAGAAACAAACACGTATGACACAGAATACAATTTCAAACGTTTGCTAGGGCGTATGCCTGAGCGAAGTGAGATGCAACGCCCTAATTTTGATTTTGCTATGCCTCAAAGTGAAGAAAAAGCAGCACTTTACGCAGTAGATCATAATCCTTCTCTTCTTGTAAGCCGTTACAACATCAAAGGTGCTCAGGCTCTTTGGCAGCAAAAGAAAAAAGAGTTCTATCCAAAAGTGGACATGGAAGTGAGTCAATATTTTAATGATGCGTCAAAGACTAATGCTTTTGATCAGCCAGACGATCGTTTTCGTGCCCGTTTGGTATTGACATATAATCTCTTTCACGGCGGCGCAGACAGCGCGGATATACAAAAAAGCGTCAGCACTATCGATCAAGAAGTCGAGATTAAAAGAGATTTGAAACGTCAGGTTATCGAAGGTTTGGAACTTTCATGGAATGCATATGAAAATATAGACAGACAACTAAAAAACTTACGTGAATATAGTCAATACAGCGAAAAGACGTTAGAACTCTACAAAGAGGAATATGATTTGGGACGTAGATCTTTACTAGATCTTCTTTCATCTCAAAATGATGTTTTCAATGCACGTACTCAGATTACTAAAGCTGAGTATGATCATCTTTTTGCCAAATACAGAGTCCTTGATGCGATGGGTCTTTTAGTAATGGCTATTACTGGAGATGAAGCAAAATATACATCACAGGTAAATCTTTACACCAATAGTGACGCAAAAGAGATTTTAGATACTCTACCAACAAAACTTGATGTTGATCATGATAATATTTCTGATAATCTTGATCTGTGTGATAACTCTTTAAACGGAGATAATATTATGCCTTATGGTTGTAAAAAAACCATCCTTAATGAACAGAGGATTGACGAATCTCCAACTACGTTAAAAGAAAAACTAAGCAAGGAACAATAATATGAAAAAGTTATTTATGAAACCAATTTTATTATCGTTAGTTTGTTCTTTCTCTTTATATGCTGGAACATATGATGACAGTTATTCTCCTTTGATGGATCAAAATGCAAGCGCTATGATGAAAACAGATTTTTTTATGAATGGAGATTTTAAACAGATCAAACGTTTTGATATGCTTTGGTTTGATGGAGATTCATTAAGTTCAGAGTATAAAAATCATCTCAAAGAGATTATAAATAATATTAAAGAAACTAGCTCTAAGGGTGAGAAAGTTTTGATTACTGTTATAGGTCATACAAATGAGCCAACAGATGATATGAATGAGGTATCAGTTCAATCACGCGCTTATGCAAGTAAGATTGAGCGCTGGTTTCGCTACTCTTTAAACTCAAAAGACAGCATGGAAAAAAGTAAAAAGTATGCTTTAAAGATTCAAGATGCTCTTGTTGATGGTGGTATCGACAAAAATGTGACCGTTGTAGAGTATAGGGCAGGTAAAGATATGTTTTTTACTGACGCAACTACAGAAGGGCGGGATCTTTCTAATCGTGTTATGGTTACGATGTATGTCTTAAATTCCCAAGAAAAAGATAGTGATGGTGACGGCGTTTTAGATAGTAAAGATAAATGTCCCAATACCCCAAAAGGTGTAGCAGTTGATGATCAAGGATGTCCTATTATCGTGGCTCCAGTCGTTTCTAACGTTGCCCTAATCGATAGCGATGGAGATGGTGTTGCTGACTCTCTAGATAAATGCCCAGATACTCCAAAAGGTGTTGCTGTGGACATAAATGGTTGTCCTCTGATTCAAAATTTACATCTTAATTTTGAAACAAATTCGGCAAAAATATCACAAGAGTCTTATTCCAAAGTGATTTTATTTGCAGACTTTTTGAAAAAAAATCTGACTTATAAAGTAAAAATAACAGGTCATACAGACAGTGTTGGAACACATGAAGCAAATATGAAGCTTTCTCAAAATAGAGCAGTATCTGTAAAAAATGCGCTGATTCATGAAGGTGTAGAAGCTTCAAGAATTACACTTGATTGGCGGGCAGAACTTGATCCAATCGCTGATAATGCGAATACTGCTGGACGAGAAGCTAACCGCCGTATAGAAGCAACACTTTCATACTAAAAAGTTTACATGTAAAGTGCAATATCTTTACATGTAAACAATAAAATAAGGTACCTCATGAGCGAACATACTACTGCAATCAAACAAGATACATTACTACAAACTTTAGTACTTTACACGAAACTTTTTCATAAACCTTTTACAGCAGAAGCTTTAGTCGCTGGTCTTCCTGTCCATAATATTCAAGGCAATCAAGAACTTTTTTCTCTTGAAAATTCAAAATCACTTTTTTCTAGAGCAGCTGGCCGCGCTGGGCTTAAAACAACTTTAGTTGAACGTAAGATAAGCGACATCCTTCAACTTCAACTCCCAATGATTTTGCTTTTAAGTAATGATAATGCTTGTATTTTAGAAAAGTTTTCAGAAGATAAAACACAGGCAAAAATCATCTACCCAGAAGGAAATGGGCTTGAAGCATGGGTAAGTTCAGAAGATCTTGAAGCTGAATATCTTGGCTTTGGCTTTTTGATAAAAAAAGAGTTTCAGTATGATACACAAAGCTCAAATACAATCAAGATAAAACAAAAAGATTGGTTTTGGAGCACATTAAAACTCTCTGGAAGTATCTACAAAGATGTGCTTTGGGCATCGCTTCTTATTAATCTCTTTGTTTTGGCAACCCCTCTTTTTACAATGAATGTGTATGACAGAGTTATTCCAAACAATGCAGAGGAAACACTTTTAGTCTTTACTTTGGGCATCGTATTTGTTTATCTTTTGGATTCATTTTTAAAATTCACACGTTCTTATATGCTCGAACTCGCTGGTAAAAAGAGTGATATTATTATGTCATCTATCATTTTTGAGAAGGTTCAAGATCTCAAGCTTTCTGAACATCCCCGTTCAGTGGGTTCATTTGCAAGTACATTGAAAGATTTTGAATCAGTTCGTTCATTTTTTACGACAGCGACTATGACAGCGGTTATCGATCTCCCTTTTGCAATTATATTTTTAGCAGTGATTTATTATATAGGAGGAGTGCTCGTTTTTATTCCTATTCTTACGATGTTATTGATGTTGGCATATGCATTTTTTATAAAAAAACCACTTCAAGAAAGTATTGAAAGTGCTTATGAGGCAAGTGCGAAGAAAAATGGTATTTTGATTGAGACGCTCCAAAATATTGAGACGGTAAAAGTGATGAGAATGCTTGGAAAACGTCAATGGGAATGGGAGGAAGCGACAGGTGAAATTGCCGCAAAAAATCTTAAATCAAGATTGCTTTCTTCGTCTATTCCGACAATCACAAACCTTTTTATCCAGCTCAATACTGTGTTTATCGTGGTCGTTGGAGTCTATCTTATCAAAAACTTTGAACTGACAATGGGTGGGCTTATCGGTGTTGTGATCCTTACATCAAGAACAGTTGCACCTATTGGGCAGGCTGCGGCACTTATTACAAACTATTCAGATGCAAAAACGGCTTATAAAAACTTAAATGACATTATCTCCAAACCTTCGGAACGTCCAGCTGCAAAGCAGTTTTTACAACTGCCACAGATGAATGGTAAAATCGAATTTCAAAATGTAAGCTTTAAATATCCAGATTCTGAAATACCAGCTTTGGACAATGTCAGCTTTGTGATCAACCCTGGCGAGAAAGTGGCTATTATTGGACGTATAGGTTCTGGTAAAAGCACGATTGCTAAGCTTATCTTGAAATTGTACGAACCTGATAGCGGAGCCATTTTGATAGATGGTATAGATATCTCTCAGCTTGATCCAGCGGATCTTAGAAAGTACATCGGGTATGTTCCTCAAGATATTCATCTTTTCCGCGGAACAATCAAAGACAATATTGTTTCATCAGAACGCCATCCAAATGATGCCGATATTTTACGTGCCGCGAAGATAAGTACAGCCGAAGAGTTCATACATACACATCCAAGAGGGTATGATATGCCTGTTGGAGAACGTGGAATGGGCCTTTCAGGAGGACAAAAGCAAAGCATTGGAATTGCCAGAGCATTGATGCAGAAGTCATCTATCATGCTTATGGATGAACCAAGTAATGCGATGGATCAAACAACAGAAACAAGGCTTCTGGCAAATCTTCATGAGGAGTTTAAAGATAAGACATTTATCTTGATAACGCAAAAATTCTCACTTTTAGATCTTGCAGACAGAGTTATGGTGATGCACCAATCAAAACTAGTATTAGATGGTGAGAAAAAATTTGTCATTGACAAACTTCAAGGAGGTCTTAATGGATAAGAATCCAAAGAAAAAACTCTCTCCTAAAGATTATGAGTTTATGAACAGCCTGAGCGCTGCTATGCTTGAGGTGACACCTACAAGACTTCGCATCGTTCTTTTCTTTTGGATTGGAGCCATTTTTGTGTTTATTGTCTGGGCGTCTTTCACGCAGATTGATGAGATTGCAAGAGGCAACGGAGATATTATCCCAAGTGGTGAAAATCAGATGATTCAAAACCTTGAAGGGGGAATAGTTGAGAAGATTTTTGTAAATGAAGGTGATGAAGTAAAAAAAGGTCAAGTTCTTGTGAAGATAAGCAATGAAAAATCACAATCAAACTTCAGTACAAACTCCATAAAAGGGAATTCCCTTGATGCAAAAATCGCTCGTCTAAAAGCAGAAGCAAGCGGAGGCGAATTTAATCCAAGTCCAGAACTTATGAAAACGGTTCCTGAGCTTGTTGCCAATGAAAGAAGTTTGTTTCAGACAAATAAAGAGCAACTTAGTTCAAAACTTAGTGCGCTTAGAGATAAACTAGAACAGACAAAAAATCAGCTAGCAGATGCAAAAATGAAAAAAGATCATCTTAAAAATTCTCTTAATATGATTCAAGAAGAGGTCAAAATGACTGAGCCGATGGTGTTAAAGGGTGTACGTTCAAAAGTAGACTTTTTAAAGCTACAGCGTGAGGCGAATCAGATATCTCAAGATTATGCGAGTTCAACTATTGATATTCCACGTTTGCAAGCGGCGATGCAAGAGGTTCAAAATAATATGAATGAAACAACGTATCTCTTTCGAAGCGATGCGAAAACGAAGCTAAATGAGGCAGTATCTGATTTCCGTGGTACGAATGCAAACTCAACTGCACTCCAAGATCAAGTAGACCGTACACTTGTACGTGCTCCTATGAAAGGGATCGTACAAAAACTTTACGTACACACAGTCGGTGGAGTTATCAAGCCTGGAGACAATATCGTCGAAGTAGTCCCAAGTGGTCAAGCACTTTTAGTAGAAGTGAAGATTAAACCCGCAGATATCGCATTTATCTATTATGGACAAAAGGCGATCGTGAAGTTTACCGCATATGATTTTTCTATCTATGGTGGACTTGAAGGTAAAGTTGTCCTGATAAGCCCAGATAGTATCAAGGATGATAAGGGAAATACTTTTTATACAGTTCGTATCCAAACAGATAAAAATTACATTAACCACCTTGGCAAACATCTAAGAATTATTCCAGGGATGACAACAAGTGTGGATATTATTACTGGTAAGAAATCAGTTTTAGACTATATCCTCAAACCTATATTGAAAACGAAGCAATATATGTTTACAGAAAGATAACTATGCAAATAGTGCTTTACAGTGATGATATTAATCTTCTTGATTATTGGAAGCAAAGCATCGCTGGTGAGTGCCATATTGTTTATGATATAGAGGATTTATATAAAATAAATTCTAGTTTGATAGTGATAAATTATTCTGCATGTAAGCCTACATGTAAAGATGTGTTGCATAAATTGAATGCTCATGATAATAGAGTTTTGGTTTTGCATCGTGTCCCTGATTTTGAAACTGCTAAAAATCTTTTGATGCTTGGTGCTGTGGGTTATGGCAATGCCTTGATGCGACAACACTTTTTGATTTCTGCCGTCAATGCGATAGAAGAGGGAATGGTGTGGTTATACCCAGAGTTTACAACAAAACTGATTTTACAAATCAATAAAAAATCAAATATAAAACAAGAAGTCAATTTAGAAAAACTCAGCGAGAGAGAGCGTGAAGTCGCATCTTTACTCAAAGATGGATTGACATATAACGATATAGGCAAACAACTTGATATCACTCCAAGAACAATAAAAGAACACGCAAAACACATCTATATAAAACTCAATGTAAAAGATCGCCTTTCTCTTGCTCTATTATTAAGATAACTTTTTTTCATGCATTGTCCATAGGGACAATAGCGCTTTTTTAGTTTTTCCTCTATACTCCCACATAATTAAAATTATAATCACCTAAAAGGATATATTATGAAAACACTAGTTGGAATTGTGCAAAGTATTGTCGGTAAATTTTTTGAGAAGGATTCACACGGCAATGTGATTGAATTAAAAGTTGGCGATAGAATTACTGAAAATAAGATTATTTTCGGTGATTCAAACAATCCAGCTTCGGCAGCTATTAAGATTTCAATGGTGACTGATCATAATAATATTATAGCTTTACATGGTTCACAAGAGCAGCTTTTTGATAGCTCATTGGTTCGAGATGAAAATACAGTTGGCGATGTTATAGCAAAAGACAGCGTATTAAAAGCTTGGAACGTCGGTCTAAACACTGGAGAGAATACTATTGCAGATAATGCAAAAGATAACATAGCAAATGAAGAAACGGCTGCAGGCCAAACCCAAGCAAAAAGTCATTCAACAGAAGATGTATTTGCCTTGCGCGATGGAGATGCTGTGAGAGCTAGCAGTACTTTACGTGATGCACCGTTTCATAGCGCAATCACAACATCAGAGACAGTAGGTCAAATTGCGGTGGTGACGTCTCTTAATAGTGTAAATCCAATACTGAATCCAGACTATGGAAATGTCAATGAAAGTGCTATGTCAAATGGAACAGCTCCTTCGACTACTGGTGCTGTCGCTATTGGAAATCTATATGCAAATGATATCTTGCCAAGTGGTGCATCTTTAGCTAGCGTAGCCATTATTGGAGGCGCGACGGATACAAGTGTGCTTGGGCAGATTACGGTGACGACGGCGCAGGGAAACACTTTGGTGGTTAATACAACGACAGGTGACTATACATATACACTTCTACATCCTCTCGATCACACAGGAATCGCGGATAATATTTTGACAGACAGTTTTACATATATCATAGATGGCTCGAATGGAAGTGCATACAGTTCTACTCTTAATATCGCCGTACATGATGACAGTCCAGTTATCAATGGTGCTGGACATGTTGATATTTTGGCCCAAGGCGCGGTGAATACTAATCTAATTTTTACTTTAGATGTTTCTGGATCTATGAATAATCTCGTCAGTGGGAGTTTAACCCTCACAGAATTTGATCTGGCAAGGACAGCCATAATAAATACTATCACAGCGTATGAAAAATTAGGAAATGTTAACATTGATTTGAGCTTATTTAGTACAGATGGTGTGAATGTTGGTGCATACATCAATGATGGTACTAGTACTAATGGTTGGCCTAATAGTAATGGTAGTGTATGGTTGAGTGCAACACAAGCGATAGATTTCTTAAACAATAATATTTCTTTTACAGAGATTAAAGGTCATCCTGGTCACTACGTAGTCAATATAGTAGATAATCATGGAGACGCTCTTTATTATATACCTGATCAAAATAATACCAATTTTGAGGAAGCATTGAATGCAACCCAATTAAATTATGCTAGTCCAACGACAGGTCAGACACTTGCATATTTTCTCTCTGATGGAACACCTAATTTTATATGGGTTGGAGCAACAGGATATCATCACGATAATGTTAATCCTGTTAACCCTACTGCGAGTGATATCACAGCGTGGGATAATTTTATTAGTAGTAATCATATATCTTTACAAGTCATTGCTACAGCTGGAGCAGATACGGGATCTTTAGAATTGATACATGGTGCAGATACTACAAACAGTGTTTATGTCGCTGATATAACTGTAGCAAGCGGTGGAAGCTCACTTGAAGACACTTTAGCACCAAATTCGCTTCTACACACAACAGGGAGCTTAGTTAGTGTTGATGGTTCAACAGGTGTGAATTTTGGCGCAGATGGTGGACATATTCAAACCGTCCAGTACCTTGGGGAGAATAGCGCTAGTGGTCCAAGTACAACTTATAGTTATGATCCATTACATCTTTCACAGACAATTACACTCAGTGATGGCAGTACAATGGCACTAGATTTTAGTAATGGCAACTTTATTTATACCCCACATGCAGCTATCAGTAGCGATATAATTGAAAATTTTAATATAACAGTTGTGGATGGTGATGGAGACACAGCGTCAAAAGCCGTCAACCTTTTGATTGGTCAATCTTTTACCTATGATGGAAGCACAGCAATCACTGCTGATAGCCATGATTATTCTATGGATACTATCAGCCTTGCAACAGGGGTAAATCTAAATAATAATATTGATTTTAGTAATCTTCATAATATTGAGCAAATTAATCTATCGCAAAACGGCAGTCATAATATAGGAGCTACAACAACAGGTCTTCAACTAGGAGATGTTTTAAACATGACAAATGTAGATGTTAATCATAATCGTATTTTAGAAATAACAGATATCACAGGCAAAAGTGATAGTGTTACTTTACAAAATACTGGAACTACAGACGTATGGAATAAATCTTCTACCCAAGTCGTAGAAAATGGACATACATATAATGAGTATACAAATAGTGGCGATACAAGCGTCACGGTTAAAGTAGATGAAAATATTACTAATGTACATATAATATAATCTGTAAGTTCGTCAACGAATAACAGGTAGACGTGATAGATCATTATCTTATGACGAGAGAAGTTATATCAACAGGATGAGTCTTGTGATCTTAACTTTTTCTTTTTCAAGCTTTATAGCTAAAAACAAGCATATATTTATAAAAAATATGCTATAAGTTTAGTATATTCTATTTTATATAGGGGGAGGGACTTTTAAATGTCTTCAGATGTAAACAATATAAAAGATTCTAAGGAAGTTAGTAATCTTAAAAATGGCAATAAACCGCGTCGAGAGTTTCTTGGAAAAATTGCATATGCTGTACCTGTTTTAATGATGCTGGGTGGCTTAAAGGCGCAGGCAGGAGGTGGTCCAAATGGTCCAGGTGTAGGTGGCTCTAGCTTAGACCCGAAATAGGTGATTCAAAAGTAGGCAAAGGCTCAATTTTTTAGTAAGGGATTTTAATCTATTATCTCTTTATAAGACTAATTGATGTAAACTCCCGCTCATGAATAATGAGCGCGTAGCTGCCAAGAAAAAATATGGCCAAAATTTTTTAAAAGATGAGAACGTTCTTAGAAAAATCGTCGAAGCGATGCCCAAGAGTGACAACAAGATTGTCGAAATTGGCCCTGGTTTAGGTGATTTAACTAAATTTTTAGTTAAGGTCAAAAGTGTAGAAGCTTTTGAGGTCGATACCGATTTATGTAAGAGACTTAATATCACATTTAAAGATGAGATCGCCACCAAGCGACTCCACATAAATTGTGGAGATGTTTTAGAAGCTTGGCAGAGTACGCTTGTTGATGAGCCGTATGATTTAGTGGCAAATTTGCCCTATTATATAGCTACAAACATCATTTTAAAAGCACTCGCAGATCCTATGTGTAAGTCTCTTTTAGTTATGGTTCAGCTAGAGGTCGCGCAAAAATTTGCGGCCGAGAGCGGAGATAAAGTTTTTAGTGGACTTAGTGTCATAACGCAGAGCGTAGGAACTGCTTCAATCGTCATTGAAGTTCCTCCAACTGCTTTTGATCCTATGCCAAAAATAGATTCTGCTGTGATGCTAATACAAAAGCACTCAGACAGAGCTGATAAAGCGTTTGAAGATATGTTGAGAGTTGCATTTGCGCAACCGAGAAAAACACTTCTAAAAAATCTTTCATCACACTATGAGAAGCAAAAACTTTCAGAGATCTTTGAAGAAATGGATCTCTCTTTAACTATTCGACCTCATCAACTCCACACCGCGGACTATCACCAACTCTATAAAAAAATATAAGGAGTTTGGATGAACGAAGTTACAGAAAGTGCACTGGCTATAAGCCCAGAGCAGAACAATACAAAACCAAACAATAATCAAAACAGAAGACCAAATAATAATCAAAACCGCAATAGAAATCCAAAGAGCAATCCAAATACGAACCCAAATAATCCTGCTCAGGCCCGTAATAGCAACCCAAATGCTAACACAAATACTAATCCTAATGCGACTAACAATCCTAATGCTGGCAATAATAAAAACCGTCGCCGTAATGCACCAGCACCTATCGATACAGTTTTAAAAGAGTTTGTTACAAAAAATCAAGAAGTGCACAAACAACGTTTAAACCCACACTACAAACTTAATCTCAACAGTATGGATAAAGTGCGTATAACTCCACTTGGTGGACTTGGTGAAATCGGTGGAAATATCACAGTTTTTGAAACAGAGAAAGAAGCTATTATCATCGATGTCGGGATGAGTTTTCCAGATGAAGAGATGCATGGTGTAGATATCTTGGTTCCTGACTTTACTTATCTAAGAGAGATCAAAAACAAGATCGTAGCTGTTATCATTACTCACGCTCATGAAGATCACATCGGTGCAATGCCATATCTTTATAAAGAGATGCAATTTCCAATTTATGGAACTCCACTTCCTTTAGCGATGATTGGCAATAAATTTGATGAACATCATTTAAAAGAGTTTAGAAAGTATTTTAATCCAATTGAAAAACGTAAGCCATATAAAATAGGAAATGATTTTGAGATCGAGTGGATGCATATGACTCACTCTATCATCGATTCCTCTTCTTTAGCGATTACAACAGATGCTGGTACTATCATTCACACGGGTGACTTTAAGATAGATCATACTCCAGTAGATGGCTATACAGCGGATTTGCACCGTTTTGCTCATTATGGTGAAAAGGGTGTTTTATGTCTTTTAAGTGATTCAACTAACTCATATAATGTTCAACCAACACCAAGTGAACTTACTGTTGCTCCAGGATTTGACCGTATATTTGCAAAGGCTGAGGGACGTATCATTATGTCTACATTTAGCTCAAATATTCACCGTGTCTATCAAGCGATCCAATACGGCGTAAAATATGGGCGTAAAGTGTGTGTCATAGGGCGTTCAATGGAGAGAAATCTAGAAGTTTGTATGCAGTATGATTATGTGAAGCTTCCTAAGAATATCTTTATTGATGCAGATGAAGCAAGTCGCATGAATGATAAAGAAGTTCTTATCGTAACTACGGGTTCTCAAGGTGAGCCAAGCAGTGCACTTTTTAGAATGTCAATCGGGGAACACAGACATATCAAAATTAAACCGACAGATCTTATCGTCCTCTCCGCGCGTGCGATCCCTGGAAATGAGGGTTCTATATCTACGATGCTAAACCATTTGCAACGTGCAGGTGCTAGAGTGGCAAATGACAAAGATATTCACGTTTCAGGACACGCAAGTATGGAAGAGCAAAAATTGATGCTTCGTCTTGTAAATCCTAAGTTCTTTTTACCAGTTCACGGGGAATACAACCATATTCTAAAACATAAAGAGACGGCTATCATGTGTGGTGTTCCTGAGAGAAATATCTTACTTATGAGCGATGGTGATTGTATCGAAGTAGGTCCGAAATTTATGCGTAAAGCAAAAACTGTTAAAACAGGTAAAACATATATCGATAATCAAAATAATCACCAAATCGAAGATGATATCGTTATGGATCGTCAAAAATTGGCTCAAGAGGGGATTGTCATGATTATCGCTCAAATCAATGAAAATAACTCTAAAATGATAGCAAAACCTCGTGTTACGACATTTGGACTTGTTGCAGATAAACAAGATAAAGCATTTGCAATAGAGATGGAAGATGTGTTAGAACATTTCCTTATCAACCTCAAAGAGGGACTCATCCAAAACCCAAGAGCGCTAGAAAATGATCTTCGCCAAGTAGTGAGAAAACATATCTACCGTAAAATGAAAAAATATCCGTTGATCGTTCCAACTGTTTTTATAATGTAAGGCAAAGTAATGGCAAATGAATTTGAAGAAGCTGTAAAAATAATGATACAAAGCGTGGGCGAAGACCCAACTCGCGAGGGACTCTTAAAGACTCCTGAGCGTGTTCGCAAAGCTTACGACTTTATCTATGGCGGTTATAAAGAAAATGCAGAGGAGATACTTTCTTCTGCTCTTTTTACAAGTTCAAATGATGAGATGGTCGTTATCAAAGATATAGAACTTTACTCTACATGTGAACATCATCTTCTTCCTATCATTGGCCGTGCGCATGTGGCTTACATTCCAGATGGAAAAGTCGTAGGACTCTCAAAAATCCCTCGTGTGGTCAATGTTTTTGCTCGTCGTATGCAGATCCAAGAACAGCTTACAGAGCAGATCGCAGATGCCATCATGAGAACCATCAAGCCAAAAGGTGTCGCAGTCGTCATCCAAGCGCGTCACATGTGTATGGAGATGCGCGGAGTTGAGAAGATAAACTCTACGACTACTTCAAGCGCACTTCGCGGACTTTTTAAAAGTGATGAAAAGACTCGAGCTGAGTTCTTTTCTCTTATCAATGCGCCGATTGGAACTCGTTACTAAAAGTGCTGACTTATGCCCTTTAAATCTTTAAAATCAAAACTCTCCTCCAAAAACTACTCCACCTCTTTTGGGGAGATCATCAAAATAAATGCTAATGTCATCACTGCAAGCGGCTTACATGTAAGCATTGGAGATATGGTTCGCATTGTCTCAAACAGTTCAGAGTTAGAGACGACAGGTATGGTCACAGAAATAGATGGCAATGTTTTTTTTATCACTCCATTTAGTTTTGTAGAAGGGTTTTGCTCAAAAGATAAAGTATTTCAGGATTCCAATGGGATGAATATCCCTGTTGGAGATGATCTTTTGGGGCGTGTTGTTGATCCTTTTATGCGCCCGATCGACGGTAAAGGCTTTATAAAATCTGAAGTACTTAATCCTATCATCAAATCACCTATCGAAGCGATGAAACGTGGAATGATAGATGAAGTATTTAGTGTAGGAGTGAAGACAATAGATGGCTTTTTAACTTGTGGAAAAGGGCAAAAACTCGGTATCTTTGCAGGAAGCGGTGTCGGAAAATCAACCTTGATGGGAATGATCGTTCGAGGTGCTCAGGCACCTATAAAAGTGGTTGCACTTATCGGCGAGCGTGGTAGAGAAGTTCCTGAGTTTATAGAAAAAAATCTCGGAGGTAACTTAGAAAACACGGTTATCGTCGTAGCGACGTCGGATGATTCTCCGCTGATGCGTAAATATGGGGCATTTTCTGCGATGAGCGTGGCTGAGTATTTTAAAGAAAAAGGACTTGATGTTCTTTTCATTATGGACTCCGTGACTCGTTTTGCGATGGCTCAGCGTGAAATTGGCTTGGCTTTGGGCGAACCGCCTACATCAAAAGGGTATCCGCCCTCTTCTCTAACTCTGCTTCCTCAGCTTATGGAGCGTGCGGGAAAAGAGGCGGGAAAAGGCTCGATTACAGCCTTTTTTACAGTCCTGATCGAGGGTGATGATATGAGTGATCCAATTGCTGACCAGTCTCGTTCTATTTTGGATGGGCATATTATCCTCTCGCGTGAACTTACCGATTTTGGAATTTATCCGCCTATTAATATTCTCAACTCTGCATCAAGGGTTATGGGCGATATTATCAGCGAAGAGCATCTCAAATCCGCTCAGCGTTTTCGCCGTTTGTATACTCTGCTGCAAGAAAATGAAACACTTATCCGAATCGGTGCTTATACCAAAGGAACTGATAGAGAGTTAGATGAAGCGATCAATAAAAAAGAGGCAATGGAACAGTTTATGAGTCAGAAATCGACACTTCAAACTGACTTTAAAGAAGCAGTGGAAGAGTTGATCAATTTGATGAAGTAGATCAGTGGTAGATATTATCCAGCATTAGTTGGATAGATGTTTTTCCGTTGAAAACATTTTTACTTACGGTATAGCTACATGTAATCTTCTTATCCTCTGGAACTTCTAAAACTTGTCTAAAAGCAACGATTTCGATAGTCTGTCTATCAAAGGGTTTGAGACGGATTCCAAGTCTACTATGGGATTTATCTGCCCCAAAAAGCTTTACATATAAGAGTTCTGCGTTGTTGATAAGAAATCTTGGACGCTGATTTCCCTCACCGTAGGGCTCAAACTTTTCTAAAATATTGAGAAGTTCAAAATTGATAGCATCACCTTCAAGTTCCCCTAAAATAGCCTCTTGTGGAATAAAATCATTTGGATCAACCTTTTGGGCTTCTTTGTTGATAGCTGATTTAAAGAGCTCTAAATTGCTTATATGTAAGCTTAATCCTGCCGCCATCTTGTGCCCGCCAAACTTCTCTAAAAGCTCTCTTTGTGTGTGAATAAGTGAAAAGATATCCACTTCTCCTACACTTCTTGCACTTCCTTTTGCAACCCCTTCGTGAATATTAAAAACGATTGCAGGTTTTTTAAATCTACTCACAAGTCTTGATGCCACAATCCCGACAACACCTTCGTGCCAGTTCTCTCCGGCAACGACAATGATCTTGTCATTTTCGCTTACATGTAAACAGGCATTGTCAGTGGTGTCGGCTTCTGTGGATTTTCGTATATTATTTAAATTATTGAGAATTTCGAATTGTTTTGCCGCTTTTTCTACCGTGGAAGCCGTTAAAAATTCTAAAGCGATAGAAGCATCTTCAAGTCGTCCTGCAGAGTTGATACGAGGTGCAATGGCAAATGCGATGTCTTCTGAGGAGATAGTTTGTTTGTTTAAAAAATCTCTGATGATAATGGAAGAGGGACGTTGTGAAAGCATCATCTGTTTTAATCCCTCTTGAACGATGGCACGATTGACGTCATAGAGTGGCATCACATCGGCGATCACGGCAAGAGCGACAAGATCAAGATATTGTCTCATATCAATATCGAGTTCGAGCTCTTTTTTGACAGCTCCCAAAAGTAGCCAAGCAACTTGAGCTCCGCATATTTCTTTAAATGGATAGGTACAATCAGGAAGTTTTGGATTGACGATAGCATAAGCGTCTGGAAGTTTGTCTGAGGGCGTGTGGTGGTCTGTGATGATAAGATCTATACCTCTTTCTTTACAGATTTGGGCAGCTTCTACGGCTGTGATTCCGTTATCAACGGTGAGGACGAGATCTGCATCGACTCTTTGTAGGACATTTGCATTGATGCCGTATCCATCGGTAAATCTATTTGGAATGATGGCAGTAAGCGGATAATTTATCTCTCTAAAAAAAAGTACCATGATGGATGTAGAAGTGACTCCATCAACATCATAATCACCAATAAGCGTTATCTTTTCTTTGTTTATTATAGCTTTTGCAATACGCTCAGCTGATTTTTGGGAATTTTTTAAAAGGGCTGGAGAGGGAATATCTTTGAGTTTTTTATATCCATCAGTAAAACGACTTGCTAAAAGCTGATAAAGTTTATCAGCACTTAGAAGTGGAGTATTAGGAAATGTGCTCAAGGGTTGCTTTTACAAATGCTAGAATCGTAGGATTTGGAGTTTGCAAGCGTGAAGTAAACTCTGGGTGAAACTGAACGCCCAGAAACCATGGATGACTTTGTATTTCCACCGTTTCTATAAGACCGTTTGATTCGCCTGTAACGATCATACCTGCATCTTCAAGCGCTTTTCTGTATGTAGGATTTGCTTCATAACGGTGACGATGACGCTCATAAATAGTTGTTTCACCATTGTATGCATTACGCAAGATCGAGCCCTCTTTTGTGTCACATGGATATTCTCCAAGACGAAGTGTTCCGCCCATTGGAGATACGTGTGTGCGAAGTTGTTTGCTTCCGTTTTGATCTAAAAAGTTGTCTATAAGGTAGATCATCGGATATGGAGTATTTGGATCAAACTCTGTTGAGTTTGCTCCTTCGAATCCAAGAACATTTCTTGCGTATTCCACAAGAGTGAGTTGCATACCAAGACAGATACCAAGATAAGGGATCTTGTTCACACGTGCGTACTCGATCGCTTTGATCTTGCCTTCGATCCCACGATTACCAAAACCGCCGGCAACAAGGATAGAATCACAATCAGCTAAAAGTTCTTCAGCGCCCTTTTCTTCTATCTCTTCACTGTCAACCCATACGATCTCTACACGAGTATCAAGGTGTGCGCCTGAGTGGATAAGAGATTCTGTTAAAGATTTGTATGCTTCTTTGAGTTGTAAATATTTACCCACAAAGCCAAGCACGACACGATTTTTTGGCTGAACGATCTTTTTAACGAGATCATCCCATTCTTCCATATCTGGATTGAGTTCGCCAAGACCTAACTCTTTTGAGATAGGTACGAGGATATTTTGACGGAGGAAAGACATTGGAACATCATAGATAGACGCTGCGTCAAGTGCTTCGATAACACTGTCTGTATGAACGTCACAGCTCATTGCAAGTTTTTTCTTGAATGTTTTAGGAAGAGCGTTTTCGCTTCTTGCGATGATCATGTGTGGAGTAATACCGATACGGCGAAGTTCCTGAACAGAGTGCTGAGTAGGTTTACTTTTTAGCTCTCCAGCTGCTTTGATGAAAGGGATAAGTGCGACATGAACAAAAAATGTTCCCTCGACTTCATCATCATGTTTCATCTGGCGGATCGCTTCCATAAACGGTAAACCTTCGATATCTCCAACTGTTCCACCAAGCTCGACGATAAGGACATCTCTCCCCTCGCCCGCTTTTTTGATACGATTGACAATCTCACCGACGATGTGAGGAACCACTTGGATCGTCTGACCAAGATATCCACCGCTTCTCTCTCGCTCGATAACTGAAAGATAAACTTGACCCGTTGTGAAGTTACTAGATTTTAAAAATGAGGTATCTAAAAATCTTTCATAGTTTCCGATGTCAAGGTCAGTCTCAGCGCCATCTTTTGTGACGAAAACTTCGCCATGTTCCAGCGGACTCATAGTTCCTGGATCGACGTTGATATATGGGTCTATTTTTAACATTCCTACATCGATGTTACAGTGCTTTAAAAGTGTTCCGATACTAGCGGCTGTAATACCTTTTCCAAGGGAACTAAGAACCCCTCCTGTTACAAAAATGTATTTTGTCATTGAATAAACCTCGCTTGATAGATAATTGCGATTATAGTTAAATATCTCTTAAAACTCTCTATAGAAGCGGTCTAAAAAAAGATTATGCTGATATAATTATTGCATTATTTTGGAGGCAGGATGCAAGACGTTATTTTATATATTTCTATTGCTTTGGGTGTGTCCACAGTACTCAATATTATCTTAAAACATTATGGAATTTCACAGATTATAGGCTACATACTCACGGGTACAATCATTAGTTACTCTTTTGGAGTCAGTGGAGATGCAGATAATGATTTGCTTGATCAGATCGGAGAATTTGGCATTGTCTTTTTGATGTTTACCATAGGTCTTGAGATCTCTTTGGCGAAGATGAACTCTATGAAACAGCTTATTTTTGGCAATGGTTTGATGCAGGTTGGTCTTACTTCTCTTGTCATCTATGCGATCTCTTTTTATCTTGTACATCTTGATTTTATGACATCTCTGATCATCGCATTTTCTTTTTCTATGTCTTCAACAGCCGTTGTATTGACATATTTGAAGAGTTCTAAAAACATTCATACCTCTTATGGACAAAGGTCTACTGGGATTTTAATTTTTCAAGATATTGCTGTGATCCCGATACTAATCTTGATTGGTATTTTGACAAATGATGGTGGCGAGAGTATTTCGATAATTCTCTTATATACGCTTGTCAGTGCCGTGATTGTATTGTTCTTACTGTTCGTCGTTGGAAAGCGTGTGATTACTTGGCTGCTTCAGTTCTCGGCGACAGCTGAACTTGATGAACTTTTTATGGGTTCAGTTCTATTTGTGGTGACAGGAGCTTCATTTTTGGCGCACTATATGGGATTTACCTATTCTCTAGGTGCCTTTGTCGTGGGGATGGTTATTGCAGAGACAAAGTTTCACTATAAAGTCGAATCTGATATCGCGCCTTTTAAAGACATGCTTCTTGGAACATTTTTCGTAGTTGTGGGCATGAAAATCAATATCGCTCTTTTTCTAGATAACATTTTCTTGATCTTCGGTATTTTCGCGGCAGTTTTACTTATAAAAACTCTGGTAACATTTTTAGCTATTAGAATCACATCGACGAGCTCCATCTCTTTGAAAACTGCGCTTTCTCTTTCTCAAGTTGGAGAGTTTTCATTCGTCATTTTTGCTATCGCTTCTATGGGCGGGATTATTAAAGATGAGATGGCTCAGCTCCTCGTGCTAGTCGTTATTTTATCTATGGTGGTAACACCATTTTTTATAGCCAAAGTGAGAAACATTTCAAGAATATTTTTTAAAGAAAATATGTCTGTTCCGGAAGTTTTAAATCTTCCGGATAGAAAAAACCATGTTGTAGTCTGCGGATACAGTTCTGTCGGTAAAGCGGTTGCTCGACATTTGGAGCACTATGGATCGGATTATATTGTCGTAGACAACAATCCAAAACATGTAAAAGAAGCTATTCGTGATGGAGTGGAAGCCTACCTTGGAGATATGTCAAAACGTTCAATTTTGGAAGCCGTACATGTAAAGGATGCTTCAATCGTGATTATCACACTTGACAATGTAGATAAAAAACTTCTTATTTGTGAAGCTCTTTCTGAGAATAGTAAGCTTGCGAATGTGATTGTTAAAGTTGTTTCAGTAGAAGAGAGAGCCAAATTTGAGGCCTTACATGTACCGATGATTGTAGATTCAAAAGTGGAAGTGGCTAGAATTTTGGTTGAAAGAGTTATGAGTTGCCAGATAAAAAAGATGATAGGCTAAGAGGAGATTAATTCCCTCTTGAACCGGGCTTGATAGCTTCGCTACCTAATTTACACATAGGACATTCATCCGGTGCATACATAGCAAAGATGAAATCTGCAAGTGCAAAAAATGGGATATCCTGTGGCAGTTTGCAGTTTGGTTTGGTTTGGACATCGCTATGTGCACGTTTACAAAAACCGCGGTTTGCTAAAGCGGCAACACCTACGATCTTTCCGCCAAGTGATTCTACCACGCGAGCTGCTTCCATAGCAGAACCGCCCGTTGTAATGATATCTTCACACATAAGGACTCTTTCACCTTTATGTACTTCAAAACCACGACGGATACTCATCTCTCCATCGACACGTTCAGCAAAGATATATCTGCAATCAAGTGCTTGAGCAAGAGCATATCCTGCGATCAAACCGCCAAGTGCAGGAGCACAGACAGTGTCTATTTCCAAGCCGCTCTCTTTGATCTGCTTCGCCAATGCCGTCGCTAACATATTCGCAGTTTTAGGATCTTCCAAAACTTTTGCAGATTGAAGATAATACTCTGAATGATTTCCAGAACTGAGTTTAAAGTGCCCCTCTAAAAGAGCATTGGCATCCATATATATTTGTTTGACGTTCATGATTAAACCTTTAATATGTCGACTTCTTTATTTTTGAGAATATTATCTATCTCTGCAATGAATTTGTCTGTAAGTTTTTGAATATTATCTTGTGCTGCTTTTGATTCATCAGCAGTGACTTCTTTGTCTTTTTCATGTTTTTTGACTTTGTCGTTTGCATTACGTCTGTCGTTTCTTACAGCTACTTTTGCATTTTCGCCATAAACTTTCATCTGTTTCACGCTCTCTTGACGTTGTTCAACTGTCATAGGTGGGAAAAATAGTTTGATAACGCTTCCGTCATTGTTTGGGTTTACGCCGATATTTGCTTTAGAAATAGCACTGTCGATGAGTTGTAGAAGATTTTTTTCCCATGGATTAACAACGATAGTCGTCGCATCTGTTGCAAGAACAGAGCCAACTTGGTCAAGCGGAGTCATTGTTCCGTAATAGTCTATTCTTATGTTGTCTAAAACTTGTGTCGTCACCTTACCAGTACGAAGCATTTTAAAATCGTGCATTAAGTGCTCGATGCTTTTTTTCATTTTAGTTTCACATTCATTAAATATTTCGTCTAACATTGTTGTCCCTTTAAGAAGATAATTGACTAGGTAGTCTGATGAATAAAATTGTAGCAGAATTGGTTTTAAAGAAAAGTTTAGTGCAAGAGAAAATCTCGCACTTATTTAGAAGTATTGTTCTCTTTTGTTGTGTTGTTTTCAAGTGGTGCAACCATAGGCGCTTGCACAATATTGCTTGGAGTCAAGCTGTCCACTACTGATGCACTTTTTGCTTTAGAGTAGAAATAACCAAGAGCAATAGTGTTTAAAAGAAAAAGAAAACCTATAGTAAAAGTTGCTTTTACTAAAAAACCTCCTGGTCCTTTTGCACCAAAAACAGACTCATTTGAGCCACTATAAGCGCCAAGTCCTATACTAGAACTTTTTTGTAAAAGTACAACGATAACGATTGCAATAACAAGCACAATCTGAACAATAAGCAAAAAGCTTGTAGTCATATAAAATCCTCTGCTATCTTTGGCTTACACCCAAAGGGCACTTCGCATGTAAGACCTGATAGAATATAAAAAGTTGCGAATTATATCCAAATAACTCCAAGATGCAAAACCTAAAGTTACAATTGGCTATAATCAGCTTAATTTTACACAAAGAGTATAGTATGAAAACACTCAAAACTTTATCGATTTTGTTGGTATTGCTTTTAGGAGCTTTTGTATCTTATCGCTTCATAATAAGCCCAAAACAAGAAGCTACACAAACAAAAGATGCCAAGCCTCTTATTGCTCTGAGCACGTATGCTCTTTATGATGCTGCAAAAAATGTCGCAGGTGAGAGTATGGATTGTTTTTGTATCTTGCCTTATGGCGTTGATGTTCATAGCTTTGAACCGACTCCCATGATTATGGCAAAAGTGCATGATGCAAAGCTCGTTGTTTACAGTGGTGCGGGACTTCAGCCTTGGGCACACACCTTTGAAGATCAAAAAAATGGTTTAGATATGAGCCGTTATATGAAACTTTTAGATGCATCAGCAACAGAGGAAGATGAACATCATCATGATTCTGATTTTGATCCGCACTATTGGCTTGATGTAGACAATATGAGTATCGCCACGAATATTCTTAAAGAAAAATTCATCAAAATATCGCCTCAAAATCGAGATATGTATGAAGAAAATGCAGAGAATTATATTGCAAAGCTTCATGAACTTGACAGACTTTATAAAGAAAAGCTTTCTGTGTGTAAGGTGGATACGATCGTTGTAGAGCACAATGCATTTTCCTATTTGGCTGCAAAATATAATTTCAACGTCGAGTCGATCAGTGGACTTTCTCCAGATGCCGAGCCTAGCGCAAAAGTTATGGGAAGTATTATCAGCAACGTAAAAACGAAAAATATCAATACTATCTTTTTTGAATCTTTTGCAAGCGATAAAGTTATAAAAGCGATAGCGGCAGATGCTCATGTGAAAGTGAATGTATTGAATCCTTTGGCAAATATTACAAAAGCAGAATCTGAAAATAAAAGTAGTTATTACTCGTTGATGCTAGAAAATTTAGGAAAGATTGCCGCGTCTAGAGAGTGTCAATGAGATTTGCTCTACCCATCTTTGATGTCGCGTCACTTAGTTTACAAATCAATTCACAAGTGATTTTAGATTCTCTTTCTTTAAAGATCTTTTCAGGTGAGTATGATGCTATTATCGGTCCAAACGGCGGAGGCAAAACGACACTTATTCGTTTACTCTTAGGACTAGAAAAACCAACGAGCGGAATGATCAAGATATTTGGAAAAAATATCGATGAGTTTAAAGAGTGGCATAAGATAGGTTATGTTCCACAGCGCGCTTCACATGTAGATGCCGCATTTCCTGCAACTGTTTTAGATGTAGTGAAGATGGGCAGAACAGCTAAAAGAGGTTTCTTTGCAAGATATAGTGCGGAGGATGCAGCTTGCGTGGAAGATGCTATGAAAAAAATGGATGTGTTAGATATCAAAGATAAGATGATAGGCACACTTTCAGGCGGACAAAGACAAAGAGTGATGATAGCTCGCGCACTTGCTTCAAAACCGGAAGTGCTTATCTTAGATGAGCCAAATACTGGTGTTGATGTTGTTTCACAGCAAAGATTTTATGAACTTTTGCGTAAACTCAATCGGGATGAAAAGCTGACTATAGTCTTTATAACACACGATATCGGAGTAATAGCCGATGATATTCAAAGACTTTTTACAGTAAACCGCAAACTTCTTACATGTAACAATCCAAAAGAAGCAATAAGCTGTGAAGATATGAGCAGACTGTATGGTGTTGATGCTCATTTGCTAAGTAATCATCACCATCATCATTAAAGGCGCGAGATGTTTGAATACGATTTTATGCAAAGAGCATTTTTAGCCGGATTTATAATCGCAACGCTTGCTTCCATCAGTGGTTCTTTTGTGGTTTTAAAACGCTATTCTATGATGACGGAAACTTTAGCTCATTCTGCTCTTGTCGGTGTTGCCGTTGGTCTCTTTGCGGGACTTTCTCCTCTTTGGATGGCAGTTATTATGGCAATCTTTAGTGCATGGCTTATAGAATATCTGAGAAGTTCGTTTCATCTTTATTCGGATGCGATCTTAGCCATTTTTCTCTCAGGCGGACTTGCCCTTGCTATTATCATTGTTTCGCTTGGTGGTGCATTTAATAACTCTCTGTTTAGCTACCTTTTTGGTTCTATCTTGGCTGTGAATGAGGATGATCTTGTTACGATGGGTATCTTTGGCTCTATCTCACTTGTTTTATTGCTCGGCTTCTCCAAGGAGCTTTTCTTTATCGCTTATGATGAGGAAGTCGCGCGTACAAGCGGCATCAAAGTCAAGATGCTCAATTATCTTCTTGTAACGGTTGTAGCAGTCATTATTGCCCTTTCCATTAGAGTTGTGGGGACTTTGCTTATAGGTGCGCTTATGGTGATCCCAAGCATCGCAGCTCTTCAGTATCGACAGGGGTTTATAAAGACAGTGCTTATCTCTTTATCTTTTGCGCTCTCTTCTGTAGCTATTGGTATGACACTTTCTTACTACTATTCACTTCCATCCGGGGCAACAATAGTTATGTGTGTTATCGGATTTTTTATTATATCATTGGTTGTGAATAAGCGATGAGTGTCAATCAAGAGTTTTCAAAACACGCACATAAATATCAACAATTCAACCAGATTCAAGCTGAGGTAGCAAAAAAGCTTATCACTTCTATGCCCACATGTAAGCCTAAAAAGATTTTAGATCTAGGCTGCGGAAGCGGTGCTATTTATAAGCTGATAGATTGGGAAATAGAAAAGTTTGTCGGAGTTGATTTTTCATCCAATATGCTTTCTCTTCATCCAGAAGCACAAAACGTTACATGTAAGCTTGGTGACTTTAATGATGCAAAGCTATTTGAAGAGTTGCGCGAGGAAGAGTTTGATTATATTATTTCCGCTTCAGCACTGCAGTGGGCGGCTGATTTGGATAGAGTTTTTTCTGATATTGCAAAATTTGATCTTCCATTTTCTTTGGCAATTTTTAGCTCAGGCACATTTGCAACGCTCAATAAAACAGCCGGCGTAGATTCCATTATCCCCTCGTATGAAACACTCAAAGAACTTGCAGAAAAATCTTTACATGCGAAGTGCCCTATTGGTATAAGCGTAGAAAAGATCTCTTACACTTTAGAGTTTGAAAACACCAGAGAGATGTTACGTTATATAAAAAAAAGTGGAGTGAGCGGAGGACGAAATCTGCTTACATATAAGCAAACAAAAAAGCTTATGGATGAGTATCCTCTAAACTATCTGGAGTTTGAAGTCGTTTATATAAACTCTTTTTCCAAAGCGTAGAGAGAGTAGCGAATATGTTTGAAGTTTTCAGAAAGTTCTGCATCGACTAGTTTGTAGATCTCTTCAAGTACACGGGATGATTCCTGCGCACGTTTGAAGTTTGCAGTGATAATACTTTGCAGAGTTTCTCTTTTCATTTCAGAAGCAGTTGACTTGCGTAAGACATCATTGACGCTGTCTCTACCATCGAGAAGTAGTTTCATATCATCTATTTTAGCTAAGTGGCGAAGTTCTTTTAGTTGCAGTGAGAGCTCTTTGTTGTTTTCTTTATATCTTGCGATATCTTCCACGACGCGGATTCCTTCTTTTAAGCGGTTAAGGTTTGCATCGCACACCCGAAAAAGTTCGGGTGTAAGAGTGTTAGTCATCTTTTGAGCCAAAGATACCAAAGAGTTGAAGTAAAGTTATAAAAAGATTGAAGAAATCTAAGTATAAAGCAATCGCTCCATCCATTGGTGTTTCATAAGCTCCATTGATGACGTTTTGAGTGTCAAATATAACCATCACACTTATAATAAGTAAAAACGCCGCTTGAATCACTAAGAAGATCATTGGGCTTTTGATAAAAAACACATTGATCAGTGAAAATGCGATGATAACAAAAAAAGCTATCATCAACGGTTTTGCAAAACTAGTAAAATCTTTCGTTGTTTTAATTGCAAAGAAGCTGAGTGCTCCAAAAAGAGCAGAAGTCATTAAAAATGCATTGGCAACTAAAGCCCCACCGCCATTCATATTAAGTATATGGCTTAGTAAAGGAGTAATGATAACTCCACTCGCAAATGTGAAAGCAAAAAGAGCGATCATATTGATACCCGGTTTATTTTTGACCATATTTAGACCGAACATTCCAAAAAGCATCCAAGGAATAGCGATGAACCAATAGTTCGCTGCTACAACTCCAGCAAAAGGAATCCCGACATATGCTCCTACAGCAGCAGCAAGCATAGATGCCGCAAAAAGTTTATACGTCTCTTTTACAAAAGAAACAGTTTGCGCTTCAGTGCGACGCGCAGTTTCAAAACCAAATGAAGTAGATCTTGCATAATCTCTGTCATATAATCCCATTTAAATCTCCTACCGACATATACTATAGTATATAGTTTGTTGTGTATACGTCGTTTATAAACATTAATTTAATGCAATATAGTGAACAGATAGTTAATGAGGAGTAAAAATCCCTATATAGTAGTAGAGAAATTATACAAAATAGGTAATAAATGAATTTTTTTAAAGAAATTACACAATTCTTTTCAAAACTACTTGACATTGATTTAATATTTTCCTATAATTCCCGTCCACAAACGATGAGACCTAAAGTTTAGGCCTTGACAGACGAGAGTTTGACTAGTTTGAGATCATTGAAAACTAAGCAAGTAGATAACGAGATAACTAACGAAAGTTAGATTGTT
>Ga0214230_100016_pt1 | contig 97116 bp, 101 predicted proteins | sample TroBogypolimnion_6_FD_153068 | JGI IMG/M metagenome (GOLD analysis project Ga0214230, IMG submission 153068) | Freshwater microbial communities from Trout Bog Lake, WI - 22MAY2008 hypolimnion | ecosystem: Environmental > Aquatic > Freshwater > Lake > Hypolimnion/Profundal zone | place: Trout...
TCCTCGTAATACCTCTAATACTTCATCTATGGGTTTAAAGAATGAGTCTTCTCGAGTGTCTAGTCGGAATCACTCTGTGCGTCCTGTTATTAAACCCGCTCTTAAAAACAAGTAGTGATTTGATGGCCAAGCAAATCCAATATGAAAAAACTCAAGCTTTAGCCACAGAAGCAGAGCGTGCATTAGAGTTAATTGGACGCGCGATTCGAATGGCTGGTTACCAAAATATCAAATCTAATAACTCAAGCTTCGGTAGAAATAGCTCGCATCCCCCAATCGAAATTCAAAAACGAAATGGTTATCAAAGATCAGACTCCTTAGTGATTAGGCATCAGTTATCTGATGGTATAGATTTTGATTGCCTTGGAAATGTATTAACTAGCGAACGAACTAAAAATGATTTGGCACTTCAGGGGTTTTTAGTTAACCAACAGGCTGGCGTAGCAAAAGGGGCTAAGGTAAATGGAGGCTCGCTTATGTGTCAGTCATTGGATCGTCAGGGGCGCATACAAAATACGACCTTGATGAACGGCATCAACGCCCTGAGGATTGAGGGGCTGGGAGCCCAATCAAGCTTGGGGCAGCGGTCCTTTAGGATTACCTTAGAAATGACTGATGGAGCCATGATTCAAAAAGCGTTTGAGCGCACTTTTACTACGAGAAATCTCCCATGATTTTGGCGTGGGTTATGTCCTTATTGCTTCTATGCTCATCTCTGATTGTGTATCTAGAGCGATTGACAGTGTTGCGTTTAGTTGAAGTGAAAACAATCGAGCTTGCACAAGAGCAATTTATGGCAGCAGAAAGTGCAGTGATCAAATGCGAGAACCACATCCTTAACTTATCTGCGTTAACAGAGAATGATTGCCTTATTCAGCCAGCAGGAAAAAACCAATGGCTCATAACTAGTAAAGAGAAGCCAACTATTCAGGTCCATATCTTGGCAGATGAAAAATCCGGTTTCCTTACTCGACTCAGTTGGCGTCAAGCATTTGAATAAAAATTTTCAGCCTGATACCGGTGCTAGCTTGCTAGAGATGATGGCAGTGATTTTGATAGTGGCTATTTCAGCAATAATCACCATGCCACTTTTGCAAGAGCAGATTGCCATTCGTGAAATTGAATTTGTTGCCAGAAGATTTATTGCACATGCTCACTTTGCTCGTCAGCAAGCATTACACCTGGGGGAGTCAGTAAGGCTAGAGCCTAGCTCAGGCAAATGGGAAAGTGGTTGGGCTGTCTATAGCGCTTGTATTGGTAAGGCAATCAAACCCTCATGCGTTAGCAAGACATGGATTTCTCAGGGTAAGACTGACCCCATTTTCTTTAAAGGTGGAGCTAGACACTTTATTGACCCTCACACAGGCAAGATAGGCATTCTTTTTAATGCTGCGGGGGCGGCTAAAACAGCCCAAGGTGGATTTGTAGCCAATCGCCTAGTCCTTGGTCATCAGAAGGTTCCCGACCTAGAGCGCCAGCTGATATTGGGTAGCGGTGGACGCTGGCGCATCTGTGACCCTGCCAGGGATGCTAAGCGATGCCATTGAATGGTTTAATAGACCCATGTATACCGCTGTTGATCACCAATGGATGAGCGAGGCTTTGGCCCAGGCTCAAAAAGCACTTTATTTGGCGAACCCTAATCCGCGGGTAGGTTGCGTCATCGTTAAAGATGGGCAAGTCATCGGCCGAGGATTTACCCAGCGCGTTGGCGGTTCTCATGCAGAAGTGCAAGCGCTTGCAGATGCTAAAGCAAATGGAAAAGATCCTGCTGGCTCTACGATCTATGTCACTCTGGAGCCATGCAGTCATACCGGCCGCACTCCACCATGTGTAGATGGACTCATTGCCGCAAAGCCAGCTAAAGTCATTGCGGCAATGAAGGATCCAAACCCGCTCGTCTCGGGAAATGGTCTGGAGAAACTGAGAGCAGCGGGGATTGAAGTGCAATGTGGCTTGATGGAAATGGAGGCGCAAGCATTCAATCGTGGATTTATATCCAGAATGACTCGTGGTCTACCGTGGGTACGCTTGAAGATAGCGGCAAGTCTTGATGGAAAAACCGCCTTACCAAATGGCGAGAGTCAGTGGATTACTGGTCCTCTTGCTAGGGCTGATGGGCATCATTGGCGCGCTCAAGCCTGTGCAATTGTGACTGGTGTTGGCACTGTTAAAGAGGATGATCCTTCTCTGAATGTACGAGAAGTTCAAACGCAACGTCAGCCTTGGCGAATTATTGTGGACTCTAAATTAGAGACGCCGACCAATGCCAAGATTTTGAATAATCTAGATCAGTCTGGTGCCATGATTGTTTGTGCCGGCATAGATAGTGCAGAACAACAAGAAAAAGCCAAGGCCTTTGAGGCTAGAGGAATTGAAGTAATTGCCATGGCTAACGCATCTGGTAAGGTGGATTTACCGGGACTCTTTGCTTATCTTGCGCAAGAGCGAGAGATGAATGAGATTCATGTGGAGTCAGGCTTTAAGCTCAACGGCTCAATGCTCAGAGAAGAGTGTGTGGATGAGCTCTTGCTCTATTACGCCCCATTTTTTATGGGTGAAGGTATTGGTATGGCAAATGTACCAGCATTACTTTCCTTAAAGTCTCGAGATGACTGGCAAATCATTGACCAGAGCTTGCTTGGCAATGATTTCAGGCTCAGACTAATTAAACACTCATAAAGATCTCAACAAGAAGAATTAAAATTAACGCTATGTTCACTGGAATCATCACTGCCGTAGGTCAAATCAAAAGCACTCAAGCAAAAGGCGATGGCCTGCACTTAGTTGTTGAAGTTCCTTCGGGTTATTTGGATGATGTGGCGCTTGGAGACAGTATTGCCATTCAGGGTGCCTGCATGACAGCAACTGACTTTGATGGCAATACCTTTGCTTTGGATATTTCTCGTGAGTCTTTAAATAAGACTGTTGGCTTAGATCAAGTTGGCCCAGTGAATCTAGAAAAAGCACTTCGATTAAATGATCGACTTGGCGGTCACTTGGTGAGTGGTCACGTTGATGGAGTAGGTAAGGTTGCCCACTTTTCCCAGATTGCTCAAGATGCCTACGGGTCTTGGCTATTACGCATTGAGGCGCCTAAAGAATTAGCCCCATTCTTAGCCTATAAAGGTTCAATCGTGGTCAATGGCGTATCTCTGACCGTCAATAAAACAGAGGATAGTAATCAGGCCTGTGTCGTTGATATCAATATCATCCCGCATACCTTACAAAATACAACGCTAGGTAATCTCAAGCAGGGTGATGCCGTAAATTTAGAGATTGATTTGATTGCGCGTTATGTAGCGCGTATGCTTGAAACTCAGGTTAAATAAGCGTCAGAAGAGCTGACTCACTGCCTTATTTATTTTTTCGATAGCGTGTTGGATCGCTTACATTAGCCTGCTTAAAGCCTGCTTGTCTTAGGCGGCAAGATTCGCACTCGCCACAGGCTTCACCTAAATCATTGGCTTGATAGCAAGACACTGTCTGTGAGTAATCCACACCAAGAGTGCTACCCAACTGAATAATTTCAGCTTTGGTGAGTTGGATAATGGGCGCATGAATACGGAAGCGATTGTCATTATTGACTGCTTCTACACCAGCTTTAGTGGCTAGGTTAGCCATGGCTTCAAAAGAGGATACGTACTCTGGGCGGCAGTCAGGGTAGCCCGAGTAGTCTACAGAGTTTGCACCATAGAACACATCTAAACCACCGAGTGATTCAGCCCAACCTAAGGCTAGAGATAGCAGAATCGTGTTGCGTGCTGGGACGTAAGTCACCGGGATTTCTTGATCTTTGCCTGGAATGATAGGCACATCAATCGATGAGTCCGTTAATGCTGAGCCACCAAAACGCGTTAAGTCGAGATTGACAACTTCATGACGCGCAACGCCAATTTGCTTGGCAATATGTTTCGCAGCAGCTAATTCAGAGGAGTGGCGTTGACCATAGCCTACTGATAGGGCATAAGGCGAATAGCCCAAGTCTTTTGCTAGCGCAAGCACGGTAGTGGAATCTAAGCCACCCGAAAATAATATGACTGCAGGTGCTCCAGGCTTACGTGGCGCGATATTCTGAAAGGCTGCAGACAGCTTAGACATGAAGATTACTTAGTAGCGGCGATTAATTGCTGCGCATCTTTAGCCGCATCAGTATCTGGGTATTTAGCAATGATCTCGCTAAATGTTTTCTTAGCTGCCGCTTTATTACCACTCTCTAGTTGAGAATTGCCTAAAGTAACCATTGCTCCTGGAATCCGTGGATGAGTCGGATATTTTTTGATGAGACTTTGTAGCTGGTTGATAGCACCAGCGTAATCTTTGTTGGCGTATTTGCTATTGCCACCCCAGTAAAGCGCAAGCGGCAGGTAGGGGCTCTTAGGATACTTTGCGGTAAATGCAGAAAATCCTTCATCTGCTTTTTTTAGGTTGCCAGCTTGGAACGATTTGAGTGCATCGTCGTAAGCTTTTTTCTCGCCAGGCTGCACCGTGCCACTAACGCCTTCAATCGTTACTGTACGAGGTTCAAAATTACCTAAACGAGTATCTAGATCTTGGTAATAAGTCTTCTGACTAGAAGAAATATCCTCACCTTGTTTCTCCAGGTTTTCGATCTTTCCGCGTAGCTCAGCATTGTCTGCTTTGAGCTTCTCAATTTCACCCTGCAATTCAAGCTGGGTGGTAGCCAAAGATTTACGCAAATCCAAAATAGCCTTACGAGCCTCGTCATCTGAGAATAGGGCCCAAGCGCTATTGGAGGAGCTTAAGCAAACGAGTGCGGCACTTAAACAAAACGCTCGTGAGAGCGTTTGTTTGAAAGCGTGAGAAGGGCTCTTCATTTAGTTCGTAATGTAAACAATATCAGCGCGGCGATTTTCTGCCCAAGCAGATTCTGTATCACCTTCCGCCTTTGGCTTTTCTTTACCAAAACTTACTGCTTCCATTTGATCGTCAGATACGCCCATCAGGTTCAATGATTTACGCACAGCATCTGAACGACGTTGACCCAATGCCAAGTTGTATTCAGCAGTGCCACGTTCGTCAGTATTACCTTGAATGATGATCTTCTGTTTTGGATTTGCTTTTAAGTAGCCTGCATGGGCAGACAACATTTTTTGGTACTTAGTCTGAACGGTGTACTCATCAAATCCGAAATAAACACTTTTCTCAAAGAGTGGGCTCTTAGGATCATTCCATGGCTGTGAGCCAAAGCTGCCACTACCACTACCGCTGCCATTGGCACCGTCAGTGTCATCTAATTTCACGCTTGAACAAGCTGCCATTAAAAATGCCGTTGCACCAATCAGGGCAAATGTAGCGGCACGACGTGCGATAGAAACTTTCATGATTTTCCTTTTCCTGCAAACTCTATAAGTAATTGAATTAGGCCCTATGCCTATAGCAATATTATGCCCCCAAGCGTCTCAAAAGTGCTTATTTCACCCTGAAAAAGGGTGCTTAGTCCATGAAGGGCCCCCAAGAAGGCTGACGTACATCGGATCCTGGGATGCTAAGTACCTGCTTCGAGTTGCCGTCAACGGAAACTGCCGCCAAGACACGCTTCCCGTTCACTTTAGTTGAGTAGAGAACATAGCGGCCATTAGCAGCAAAGGAGGGTGATTCATCGCTTGTACCGTCAGTTAATGCTTGGGCATCACCAGTTGCGAGATTGAGGATATAGAGTCGATATGCACCACCAATGTTGGCGATGTAGGCCAAATATTTCCCATCTGGAGAAATTCGTGGCGATGTCACAAAGCCTTGCTTAAAGGTAACGCGTTTTGCACCTTCGACCTGCTCGCCATCTGCACTCATGCGATAGATCTGTGGATTGCCCCCACGATCACTTGTGAAGTAAATGTAACGACCATCAGCTGAGTATTGTGGTTCTGTATCAATCGTGCTGCCACGAGTTAAGCGATGCAATCCAGTCCCATCCGCATTAATACCGTAGATCTGAGTATTGCCATCTTTCGAAAGTGAGATGGCGAGCTGTTTCCCATCGGGTGACCATGCTGGTGCACTGTTGTTCCCTTTTTGGTTGGAAAGAGAAATACGACGACCAGTTGCTAATTCATGAACATAAATTACAGGCTTGCGATCTTCAAATGAAACGTAAGCCACTTTTTTGCCATCGGGCGACCATGATGGAGAAATGATTGGTTCTCCGCTATTCATTGCATTGCGAATATTTTGACCATCAGCGTCAGAGATCACGAGGCGATAGCGCTTGCCATCCTTGATTACATAAGATAGACGGGTAGAGAAGACGCCGCGCTCACCTAAGAGTTTGAGGATGATGTCATCGGCAATTTTGTGGGCTACTGCACGCAAATTATCGGCGCTGGAGTTGAGATTTAAACCGCCAAGGCTTTGGGATGTACGAATATCAAATAATTTGTAATGAATTTCAAATTGGCTGGAGCCAGTCTGAACAACCGAACCAACAGCTAAAGCATCTGCACCACGTGCTGCCCATGATTTGTAATTTGGAGTACCGTCATCACTCTCAACGGCATTACCGTTCTCAGTATTTTTAAAGTAACCGCTGCGTGCTAGGTCTTGCCGAATGATTTCAGTAACACTAGTGGGCAGTTTGTTTTCATCTTTAAAACGCATGACTGCGATCGGATAAAGCGATTGACCAACGCCAGTGATTTCAATATTCATCTGCGCGAATGCTGGACTCGCAATACTGATGACTAAAGTAGCAAGTGCAATATTGAAGAATTGCGATTTAAAAGCCATTTTTTTCATTAACTGCAACATGCTTTAGTCCTTGGGTTTAAAGGTCAACTTCACTTCGCGTTGTGGAATCTTGCCATTGTCATCTTTAGGCAGACTTTCTGCACGTGAAAGCGCTAAGAGCACAGCTCGATCCCAGCTGGGGTTGCCGCTAGAAGTTAAGACGCTGGTACTCAGAATAGCCCCGTCGGGCGCAAGGTTCACTTGGATGACTGCTGCAGGGTTACCGCTAACGGATTCTGGATTAAAGACGATAAGCGGCTTCACTTTTTTAATTACTTTATCTGTCCAGCCTGGGGGCGCATTGCCACCACCACCGACACCATTGCCAACAGTACCCCCGCTGCCACCTTCAGCTCCTGCGGCAGCTCGTAGTCTTGCTAATTGATCGGCGCGTACTTTCTCTGCTGCAGCATTTGCTTTGGTTTCGGCTGGGGATAGCGCTTTAGGAGCCTCTACTTTTTTAGGCTCTTCTTTCTTTGGCTTTTCCTTCTCTTTTGGTGGAGGAGGTTTCACTGCTTTCGGCGCCTCTTTGACTACTTCCTTTTTGGGTGGCTCTTTTTCTACTTTCTTTTTCTTAACCGCAATATCAGCAGCCTCTTCTTTCACAACTGTTTTGAGTTCTGGTTCGGGCGGCGCTTCAACCTGAGGAGTTGAATCCCAAAGCTCTACTTCAACTCCAGCAGGAGTGGAGTTATTCCAGCTAATACCAATGACTAAAAAAGCGAGCAATCCTAAATGCGCAATTAAAGAAAAAGTAAATGCACGCTTGGTGCTTTCCTGTTTGGTAAAGCGTCCTCGCTTAAAAGGAGAAGGGGGGGATTGAAAAGTAGATGCGCTATTCATTAATCAAAAGAGGCTGGATCAGTATCTTGCATCAGCGTTTATTGACTTTTGACTGCTAGGCCAACCCGTTTGACGCCATTTTCTTTGAGCTTAGACATGACATTCATCACGGTTTCGTATTTGATTGATTTATCTGCCGCAACTACTACTGGCTGATCGGCTGATTTTTCAGCTTGGCTTCTTGCAAACGCACCAAGCTCAAATGGGGTTAAGGTTTGAGTGGGCTCGCCATCTTTACGAACAATGACATTTTCATTGGCATCAATGGTTAAAAAGATAGGAGGTAAGGATTGCACTTTAGCTCCACCAACAGTTGGTAGATTGACTACGCCCGGATTCACCATAGGTGCGGTAACCATAAAGATGACCAATAGCACCAACATCACGTCGATATATGGCACAACATTAATGTCGGACATTGCCCGACGTTTTGATTTACGCAAAGAAGAGGCAGCCATGACTAATTAACGACCTGCAGTTTGACGTTGCAGAATATTCGTGAACTCTTCAATAAAAGTTTCAAAACGAATGGCGAGGCGATCAACATCCGTTGCTGCGCGGTTATAAGCGACTACGGCAGGAATCGCCGCAAACAAACCAATCGCTGTTGCGATCAATGCTTCAGCAATACCAGGGGCAACCGCAGAAAGTGTTGCGTTCTGCACGTTGGCTAATCCGCGGAAGGAATGCATGATTCCCCACACAGTTCCAAAAAGACCAATATAGGGGGATACAGATCCGACGGATGCCAGGAATGGAAGATTGGCTTCTAGAGCATCCATTTCACGTTGGTAGGTTGCTTTCATGGCGCGGCGGGCAGCATCAATTTCACGAACTTTCATGAACTCTTGCATCCCTGCCTCAAAGATGTGTTCTAGGACGGCATCGCTGCGGGTATTGCGCTGGGCAGCCTCTAAGAGGGTGCTGAGATCGCCGCCTGACCAGAAATCTCGCTCAAAACGCTCGGTATCTTGCCTAACCCCTCTTAAAACAGCAGTTTTCTTGAAAATAATGGTCCAGGAGGCAACGGACATCCCTAGTAATAACAACATTACTAACTGGACTAATAGGCTGGCATTGAGGACGAGGGAGAGGAATGAAAGGTCTTGTGTGGTGGTCATGGTGGATTTTGTATGATGTAGGTTGATTTTACTAAGTTAATTAACGCAGCAATCCAAATTCTTCAGGATTATTACCATGTTTGACCGTCAGAACACCTTAGCCAAAACCGATCCCCAGTTATGGGCAGCCATTCAGAACGAAAACAAGCGTCAAGAAGACCATATTGAGCTCATTGCCTCTGAGAACTACACCTCTCCAGCGGTTATGCAGGCCCAGGGCTCCCAATTGACGAATAAGTATGCCGAAGGCTATCCAGGCAAGCGTTATTACGGCGGCTGTGAATTTGTTGATGTTGCTGAGCAACTCGCAATTGATCGCGTCAAAGCCTTGTTTGGTGCTGAGGCAGCTAACGTGCAGCCCCATTGCGGCGCATCTGCAAACCAAGCGGTTTTCTTGGCCTTCTTAAAACCTGGCGATACCTTTATGGGTATGAGCTTGGCTGAAGGGGGTCACTTGACCCACGGCATGGCATTGAACATGAGCGGTAAGTGGTTCAACCCGATTGCTTACGGTTTAGACAAAAATGAAGAAATTGATTACGAGCAAATGGAACGTTTAGCTCGCGAGCACAAGCCAAAGTTGATTATTGCTGGTGCTTCTGCCTACTCAAAGAAAATTGATTTTGAGCGTATTGCTAAATTAGCAAAAGAGGTGGGCGCTATTTTTATGGTCGACATGGCGCACTATGCTGGTCTCATTGCGGCAGGTGTTTATCCAAATCCAGTACCGCATGCCGACATTGTTACTTCCACTACACACAAGAGTTTGCGTGGTCCACGTGGCGGCATCATTTTGATGAAAGCTGAGCATGAGAAGGCCATTAACTCTGCAGTCTTCCCAGGCTTACAGGGCGGACCTTTGATGCATGTGATCGCTGGTAAGGCTGCAGCGTTTAAAGAGGCGCAAGAGCCTGGCTTTATTGATTATCAAAAGCAGGTAGTTGCCAACGCTAAAGCATTAGCAGAGACCTTAATCTCACGTGGTCTACGGATTGTTTCTGGTGGTACAGACTCACATGTCATGTTGGTAGATCTGCGCGCGAAGAAGATGACTGGTAAAGAAGCTGAGCGTGTCTTGGGTGAAGCTCACATTACTTGCAACAAGAACGGCATTCCAAATGATCCGGAAAAGCCAATGGTGACCAGCGGTATTCGTTTGGGTTCACCAGCAATGACGACGCGTGGCTTTAAAGAGGCTGAAGCCCGTCAAGTGGGCAACTTCATTGCGGATGTTTTAGATAATCCAAATGATGCAGAAAATATCGCTAAGGTTCGTGCCCAAGTTTCTGAGTTAACAAAGCGCTTTCCTGTTTACGGTTAAGTCAGTAGAGAAAGAAGCTCAGATTGCGCTGCCCTTTTTGCCATAACGACGATACCCAGGTCTTAGATACCCGGGTATCGGATGAGGGCGATACGATTCGCCGTCGCCGCCGTTGTGCCAAGTGCGATAAGCGTTTTACAACCTATGAGCGGGTTGAGCTGGTATTGCCTGCAATCGTTAAAAAGAACGGTAGCCGGGTTGAATACAGTCACGATAAGTTGGCGAGTTCACTCAAGTTAGCTCTTCGTAAACGCCCCGTATCATCCGATTCAGTAGATGAATCGATTGCGCGTATTGAGGAGAAGTTGCTGAGCCTGGGCGAAAAAGAGATCCCTAGTGAGCGCGTAGGGGAGCTGGTGATGCGTGAACTCAAGCGTCTCGATAAGGTGGCCTATATACGGTTTGCCTCAGTCTACCGAAGCTTTGCAGATATCGAGTCTTTTGAAAGCGCGCTCAAAGAGCTGAAGTAGTAGCAATTCTCAAAACCCCCTTTTAAGTATTTCAAAGTCCACGCCATTCTTGAGGTTACTTGTTATATACTGTAACCAATTGATTACAATTGATGCATGTATGAAATCAATAAAACAGATGAGTTTGATGCGTGGTTTAGTGGTATTCGAGATCCCATAACACGCGGCCGATTGCTTTCAAGGCTTCGTAAGGTGTCGCTTGGTAGCTTGGGAGATATAGCGCCAGTAGGTACTGGGGTATGGGAGATGCGTGAGCATTTTGGCGCTGGTTGGAGAATGTATTACGTACAACATAGAAAAACTATCATTTTGATGCTGGGTGGAGGGTGTAAATCTGCCCAAGCTACTGATATTAAGAGAGTTAAGAAATTACTTCTAAGCTTAGAGGATTAAATGAAAAGTAGCAAAAAGATAAAAAACAAAGATTTTTCAAAGTTTGATGTAGTGGATTATTTGAAAACTGAAAAAGATATTGCAGGATATCTTTCCGCTGTACTTGAGGATGGTGATCCTGCCTTATTTGTTGCTGCAATTGGCGATATTGCTAAAGCAAAGGGCATGACTGAAATTGCCAAAAAAAGTGGTGTCACCCGCGAATCTTTGTATAGAGCACTAAAGATAGAGGCTAGACCGCGTTTTGAGACGGTGGCAAAAGTAGTTCATGCGCTTGGCATGAAGCTAAGCGTGCATGCCTAAGTAAGACTTAGATTAACTTCGCTTTTTCAGCGCACATCATCTTAATAACGCCATCAATATCGGTTGGCTTGTTCCAACCCAATTTCTTAATGGCTTTCTCAGGGTTGCCAACACTAGAAATGATTTCATTAGGGCGAAAGAAGCTTGGTTCGATCTCAACATATTTTTGCCAATCCAGATCAAAGTATTCAAAGGATTTGGCTACAAAGTATTTGAGCGATTCTTTTCTGCCAGTGGCAATCACAAAGTCGTCGGGCTGATCGAGTTGCATCATGAGCCACATTGCCTGAACGTACTCAGGGGCCCAGCCCCAGTCACGCGAGATATCTAAATTACCCAGTTGTAATTTATTCAGTTGACCAGCTTTGATCTTGGCAGCGCCGGCAATAATTTTTTGCGTCACAAAGCGCTCAGGACGCAATGGAGATTCATGGTTGAACAAGATACCCGTGCAGGCATATAGGCCATAAGATTCACGGTAACTATTAATCAGCCATTTGGCTGTAGATTTGGCGACTGCATAAGGGCTACGTGGTGCAAATGGCGTTTGTTCATTTGCTGGTGTATCGCCAGTATCTCCAAAGCACTCACTTGAGCCTGCATTGTAGAAACGCACAGGCTTGTTGAGAAGGCGAATCACTTCCAAAATATTCAAAGTGCCAATGGCAATGCTTTCGATGGCTTCCACTGGTTGATCAAACGAGAGTCCTACAGAAGTTTGACCAGCCAGGTTATAGATTTCATCTGGGCTGGATTCCTGGATGGCATTAAAGACGCTTCTAAAGTCATTAATCGATACGGAAATTAATTTGACTTGTGAGCGAATGCCAAGAATATTGAGGTTATTAAAAGATGAGGCCATCACATCGCGTGAAGACCCCGTTACTTCATATCCTTTGGATAAGAGGTGCTTTGCTAAATAAGCACCGTCTTGCCCGGTAATGCCAATAATGAGTGCTTTTTTAGATGCCAATTTACTTCAGTGCAACAAAGATTGAGGCAGTGATGTCCTCTACGTTTCCGGTGCCGCTGACCTTACGGTAAGCAGGTGCCTTGACTTTATCGCTTGCGCTGGCTTGCGTTGCCCATGAGGAGTAGTACTCCACCAAAGGGCGAGTTTGGTCGTTATATACCTGCAGGCGCTTACGAACTGTTTCTTCTTTATCGTCATCACGCTGGATTAAAGCATCGCCAGTTACATCATCCTTGCCCTCAACCTTAGGGGGATTGAACTTAATGTGATAAGTACGGCCGGAGGCTGGGTGAACGCGACGACCGCTCATGCGATCGATGATGGCATCAAATGGAACATCGATTTCTAAAACGTAATCGATTGGCACGCCAGCATCTTTCATGGCTTGTGCCTGAGGAATGGTTCTAGGGAAACCATCAAACAAATAACCCTTGCTGCAATCTGGTTGAGTCAAGCGATCTTTAACTAAGCCAATAATGATGTCGTCAGAGACTAGCCCGCCAGCACCCATAATTTTTTTAGCAGCAACACCCAGTTCGGTTCCAGCCTTCACAGCAGCGCGCAACATGTCGCCAGTGGAGATTTGTGGAATAGCAAATTTTTCGCAAATGAACTGAGCTTGTGTACCTTTTCCAGCACCAGGTGCACCGAGCAGAATTAACCGCATTGTTTTCCCCTTATAAGATTTGTAATTGTCCCGTATTTTGTCGGGATCCTTTATATCTAATGCCTAGGATTATCCCCGAGAAACAGCAATTCACCCCACAATTGCTAGGAGTTAGCCAGGAGGCTTCTAACGCGTTCGAGGTCTTCGAGGGTGTCAACCCCTGCTGGTGGGGTCTCAGTGGCTGTATAAACCGCAATACGATAGCCATTCCAGAGGGCGCGAAGCTGCTCTAAGGCTTCTGCTTGTTCTGGGGGTGCAGGCTCTAAGCGAGAGTAGGCCTGTAAAAAATCAGCTCGATAAGCGTAAATGCCCAGGTGCCTCAAATGCATTACCTTTCGTTCTGGCTTTGCATCTCTTACAAAAGGAATGGGAGCTCTTGAAAAGTAAAGGGCTTCACCCGCTCGATTGAGGACCACTTTAACGACGTTGGGATTTTGAATTTCACCATCATCATGAATTGGTACGGCTACTGTTGAGATGGCGCATTCTACATGATCAGCCAAAGTTTGAGCCACTTGATTAATTAATTCAGGGGGTATGAGCGGTTCATCACCTTGAACATTGACCACTAAAGTATTGCTAGGGAGTTTTAATAATTGTGCCACTTCCGCAAGACGATCAGTACCAGTTGGGTGGTTCTCACTAGTCAACAAACATTCAATACGATGCTCATCACATGCTGCTTGAATTTCTGCTGAATCGGTTGCAACGATTACGTTCTGGGCCAAAGATTTTTTAGCTTGTTCTGCAACACGCACTACCATGGGTTTGCCGTCAATATCAGCCAGAGGTTTACGCGGCAACCGAGTAGAGCCTAGCCTTGCAGGTATGACAACCAAAAAGTCTAGAGATTGGGTTGCACGCATTTGGAGTTGCTTAGAGAACTTCGTCAGCGGTCATGCTGCGCGCTTCTTCAACTAGCATCACTGGGACATCATCCCGAATTGGATAGGCTAAACGATCAGCCTTACAAATCAGTTCATGTTTTTCTGCATCTAAATGCAGTTGGCTTTTGCATAAAGGGCAAACCAAGATATCAAGTAGGCGTCTGTCCATAATTATTTCAAATAAAGGGTATGAGAAAAGAGTGTAGCGCTTAACGTATTAAGTGGACGGTTAAATAGAGTTACAAGGCTTATAAAGTGTAGCGACGGGGGTCTGGCCTTTGCAAAATGGATTGCAGCCAATCCATCAGATTATCTGGCAAATGCAGTGACATTGGCACAACCCAAATGCGTTCATCTAGGATGCCTGAACATTTAACCGCATCCTTCTCAGTAATGAGGATGCATTGCGCTTTGATGGCAGCAAAGAATTCTGGTGTGTAGGTGGCGTGGTCCGGAAGCGGAATTTGTTTACCGGTAATACCTTGCTTTGCTAAATCATTAAAAAAGCGCTTTGGATTACCAAGACCTGCAATCGCAGTAATGTTCTTTGGCAAAAATTGCTCAGCAATTTGCTCGAACGATTGCGTGTTAGAGGTGTTGATGAGTTGATATGGAGTACCTAGGCGACTTACTAAGTTAAACAATCGACGGCCTAAGAAATACTCATCCAGAATGCCGCTTTTTTGATTCTTAGGCGTGCCAGTAAATAGCGTCGCATCTCGCTCACGTGTGGCAGGCTCGCGGAGTGGACCCGCAGGAAGTAGGAAGCGATTGCCTTCGCCTCGATCATCACGGACTACAAACTCAATATCGCGACCACCTTCACGAGCTGGCCAGCGAATGAGTCCGCGGTGCTGAAGGCCATCATCGCTAATGATGACGTTGACCTCAGGAGTATGTTTGAGTAGAGCCTTAATGCTTTGTTGGCGCTTGGGAAAAACCCAAATCGGAAATCGATCCCCGGTTCGTTTTGCGATCAATGCAGGCTCGTCGCCTACTAAAGCGGGGTCTGAGCTACTGCTTACTTGCAGAGGAGAGGTTTGGCTTGATGCTCCATAACCCCTGCTAATAATTCCAGGTTTCCAGCCCAGTTGGGACAGTTGTTGTGCAAGCGCAATCACGATGGGCGTTTTACCTGTGCCGCCAACCCGAATATTGCCAACAATAATGATGGGTACTGGAGTGGGCTTGACCTTCGAAAGATCTAAATCATGAATCAGTTTGCGAATACGCAAGGCAACACCATAAAGCCATGAGAGTGGCCACAGTAAGAGACTGGTTGGGCCTCGTCTTTCCCAAAATTGAGGAGCTTTACGAAAAAAAGATAGCGCCATATTCTTTTCCAGTTGCCTATTTTTTTGTTTGGCTACTAAAAACAATATTGCTCAGATTGGCATCACGTGCCGCCTCTAAGGCGGTCATCACCGCCTGATGCGGAGCTTTAGCATCCGCATCGATATTGACTTGAAGGCTGCTGTCATTGCTGCTCAGTTGCGCTAAGACATTACTCAATTGAGATGGATCTGTCACCTTGCCGTTAATTGCAAAGCGACCATCACGACTCACAGCAACGTGTACTTGTTTGCTCTCTGTCTGAGTCTCACTACCATTAGCAGTTGGTAACGTAATTGCTAATTCTTGATAGCGTGTAAAGGTAGTGGAGATCATCAAAAAGATGAGTACTACCAATAAGACATCAATAAATGGAATGAGATTAATTTCTGGTTCAGCAGAAACTGCTGTAGTCCCTAGAGAAAATCTTCCTCTTGCTTGTGAGTGTGTATCTAACCAACTCATTGCGTTGATTCGGTTGGGTATAGTTTTTTAAATAACTGGCGCGTGAATTCTTCGCACTCACGCTGACGTTGGTTTGCAATTGCACGTAATGCGCGCCAAGCAGCCAGCGCAGGAATCGCAATCATCAAACCAAATGCAGTGTTGTAAAGCGCAACAGAGATGCCGTGCGCAAGTTGTTGAGGGCTACCAGCACCATTGATGGCTCCTTGACTACCAAAGATTTCAATCATGCCCACTACAGTGCCAAATAAACCTAGCAATGGGGCTATGGTGGCAATGGTCGCCAACGTCCCTAGATAGCGATCAAACTTGAGCCAAGTTGCTTGTGCCACTGCTTGCAGTTCTTCTAATGCCGATTGAGCATGATTGCCTGCAGATTTCTCACGCAAAGCGCAGGTAAGCAAAGGGCTTGCCGGGGATAGTTGGGCTAGCTGTGCCATTTGCTCATTGAGTAATGTTTTTTGGCTAAGCAACTGATTGGCAGAGGAAAAAACCGCTTCTAGACTACCTTTAGGAAAAATATGAACTTGGCGCAGATACCAGCTGCGCTCGATAACAATGGCCAGGCCAATGATCGAAATGATTAAAAGGGGCCAAATAGGCCAGCCGGCAGATAGTAAGATGGAGTACATAAGCTCAGTACTTTAGCTGAATTAAGAAGCCTCTTTCAGAAAGCTTGCCTGTGGATAACTCTGTGCAAAACTTTTTTCTGAGGATGCTCTAAGTCCTTGATTGATGGTGGGAGTAGTGAAAAACCCTGAAAAGCACCGTCTCATACTGGGATAAATTTAGTAGATAAATCAAAGGCTTACATTTTAACTGTAGTATTTATGAGACGTTTCGGGTCAGTAACTACTTACTTATGAGCATTAAACCAAGGGCCAATAGGCTTCTGTGGATATTTATTACCGTCTAAGCGAGAAGGCTTGGGGAGCAAAGAGAAAAAATGTCGGAAATATCAAGAGAAATTCTGTCTGTCGGCGATCTAAACCGCGCCATTGCTCAATCTTTGGAGGATCGTTTCGATACTGTCTGGGTTAGCGGGGAGATTTCGAACTTTAAGGCCTATGACAGCGGACACTGGTATTTCTCGCTCAAGGATGAAGAAGGTCAAATTCGCTGTGTGATGTTCCGTGGCCGCAATGGCCAGGTTGGCTTTATCCCGCAATCAGGTGATTTGGTTGAAGTCAGCGCGAGCTTAGGAATGTATGTTCCAAGAGGTGATATTCAGCTCACGATTCAAACTTTGCGACGCGCTGGTATGGGTGGTCTATACGAAGCTTTTTTAAAGCTCAAAGCCAAGTTGGCAAAAGAAGGATTGTTTGATGAAGATCGTAAAAGAGCAATACCAACGCATCCGCGATCAATCGGCATCATCACTTCACCGCAAGCTGCAGCATTAAAAGATGTGCTCAGTACTTTAGCCAGGCGTGCGCCACATATTCCAATTGTGATTTATCCAACGCTAGTGCAGGGCTCTGATGCTCCCGCAGGAATCATTGCTGCACTGAAAGTTGCAGCAAAAGAACAAGCGGTGGATGTGATTTTGCTAGTACGTGGCGGGGGAAGTATTGAAGATTTGTGGGCATTTAATGATGAGCAATTGGCATATGCCATTGCAAGCTCACCTATTCCAGTGGTAAGCGGTGTTGGTCATGAAACTGATTTCACGATTGCTGACTTTGTTTCTGATCTACGTGCACCAACACCAACTGGGGCTGCAGAGTTAGCCGCTCCCCGCAGAGATCAAATGTTGCAGGAGCTCGATGCCATCATGCAGGCCCTACTCCAGCGTATTAATCAACGGGTAGAGCGTGAGGCGCAAACCCTGGACCAGCTTGCCTTAAGACTAAGCCATGCTTTACCGAACCCAGACCGCATGCGTGAGCAAATTGTGAGTTGGCAGCAGCGCCTCAATCAAGCTTGGTCCGTACGAATAGAAAATTGGAAACGCAATCAAACTCATTACCAATCACAATTAGAGATGCTAAACCCGCAAAGAACTTTAGAGCGGGGCTATGCAGTGATTCTAAAAAAGGAAAAAGAGTTACTTCAGGCAGTACGTAATCCTAATGAGTTATCGGTAAAAACTAGCTATCAGGTTCGTTTAGCTGAAGGCCAGGTTGAGATTGAGCTAATCAAAGTAGGCAGCTGATTTTTTAAGCCCGCTCAAAAAACACTCCCGCTGGGACTTTGAATCTTTTTGCTAGAGCGTTAATTTGTCTTACATTTAGTTGTCTGGCTCCAGACAAGATTTGGGAGATAACGCTTTGATTGCCAACCTCTGGCAAGTCAGATTGTTTGAGTTGATGCTCTTCCATTAAAAAAGCCAATACCGCTTCAGGCTTTGGATCATCTATTTTGAAGTGCTCGTGTTCATAAGTGCGAATTAACTCGCTTACAAGCTCAAAGAGATCAATCAAGGGATGTTTTTTTGACGACGCGACAACATCGGACAGCATGTCTGCTAATTGCACCATTTTTTTGTATTGCTTTTCGGTACGAATAGGGCTGAGATCAACAGTCTTGGATAGGTTTTCCCAAGCCTTTTTGAGGTCGTTAAGGTTCATTTTTTCCACCCATCCTTGTCAGCAGATCTAAAAACTTGCTTTACTTCTGCAGAATTTTTATAAGATCCGAATTCCATCAGCTTTCTCCATGACTGAAGAGGTTCAAGAGCATCTTTGTGAAATCTAGAAAAATCTAATAGACGACGATTGGTGATGACTCTCATAAAACCATTATATTGCAAATTGCAATAATTAATCTGAAAGATTTTTAGCCCATAAGGACTCAAGGGAAATACAAATTACAAAATATTTGGCTCGATCTCTAAGTGCACGCCAAATTCTTTTTTAACTTTCTCCTGGATGCATTTAGCAAGCCCCAAAATATCTTGGGCCGTGCCATTACCGTGATTGACCAGGACTAGAGCTTGGTTTTCATAGACACCAACATTTCCCATGCGTTGACCTTTAAATCCGCATTGGTCAATTAACCAGCCAGCCGCTAGCTTCCGCTTGCCGGCAGCATCAGGGTAAGAAGCCAGTCCTGGATATTTATGGAGCAGGGTTTCGTATTGCTCATTAGGTACGATGGGATTCTGAAAGAAGCTGCCTGCATTACCGATGACTTTCGGATCTGGCAGTTTATGAGTGCGAATTTTACAAACCGCTAAAAAGATTTCTTCAGGGCTTGGACTAGATTGTTCGGAAAACTGTTTTGCCAAATCTGCGTAATGAACACGTGCTTGCCATTGCTTGGGAAGTCTAAAGACGACCTTTGTCACAATAAAGCGCTGGGGATTTTTCTTAAAGTAGCTATCGCGGTAAGCAAAGCAGCACTCTTCATTTGTAAGGGTGACAAAGGCATGACTATTGGCATCATAGGCATCAACAGAATCAATGTACTCACCGATTTCAACCCCATAAGCGCCAATATTCTGAATAGGGGCGGCACCTACCGTACCTGGAATAAGGGCTAAGTTCTCTAGGCCTGGCAAATTATTCTCTAAGGCCCATGCAACAAAGTCATGCCAATTTACGCCACCACCAACTGCTATCAGAGTCGAATTGGTATCGGAGGAAATAATTTCTTGCCCGGCGATATTCATCAACAAGGTTGCACCGGGTAAAACCGTCGGCAAAATGACGTTGCTGCCACCGCCTAGAACGCGCCAAGACAATTTCTTCTCGGCTATTTGCGTCATCACTGCTGGAATTTGCTCGGGAGCGGTAATTTCATAGGCGAGCTCTGCGCTTGCCTCAAACCCAAAGGTATTACGATGCTTAAGACCAAGGTTTGGGCTTGATTTTGGGCTTGGATGGGCATTTGATGCAAAGTTCATGCCACAATCTTATTCGAATGTCTGCTAAGTGCGCAGATAATTGCAAGATAACTCAAATCAATATTAAATAGATTAACCAAGAGATTAACTAAGGAGTAAAAAATGCCCTCATTTGACGTAGTTTGCGAACCGGATATGGTTGAGCTTAAAAATGCGATTGAGCAATCTAATAAAGAAATTAGTAATCGTTTTGATTTCAAGGGTTCAGATAGCCGAGTAGAGCAAAAAGACGAAACTCTGATCTTGTTTGGTGACGACGACTTTAAATTGGGTCAAGTGCGTGATGTGCTCTTTGGCAAGATGGCCAAACGTAACGTGGATGTTCGTTATCTGAAAGATGACAAAAAAGAGACTATTGGTAGCGATAAACGTAAGCAAACTATGAAGATCCAAAAAGGAATAACTTCAGAGCTTGCTAAAAAAGTCGTCCGCATCATTAAAGATAGCAAGATTAAAGTTCAGGCAAGTATTCAGGGTGATGCAGTACGTGTCACTGGTGCCAAGCGTGATGATCTTCAAGCAACGATGGCTTTATTGAAAAAAGACGTTACCGAAGCGCCATTGGGCTTTAATAATTTCCGTGACTAATGCTGGGCTAACGGGTTCCTAAAGACCATTTGCTTATGAAGCTTGTGTATATTATGATAATATACACAAATGATCGATCTTCATCAAATAATAGGGTTTCAGTGGGATGCAGGAAATGCCTACAAGAGCCAGGATAAGCATGGAGTTACTCAGGGTGAGGCTGAGGAAATATTTTTTAATCAGCCTTTAATGATTTCGGGTGATGAGAAGCATAGCGAGGAAGAGCGGCGCTATCTTGCGCTTGGAATTACTGGCGCAAAAGTGATGTTATCTGTAGTGTTTACTTTACGTAAAAAGGCAAGCTTAATTAGAGTGGTTTCTGCAAGACCAATGAGCAAAAAAGAAAGGGCATTTTATGAAAAAGCCTAACAAGATGATTCCCAAATTCAAGAACGAAGAAGAAGAGCGTGCTTTTTGGGAAAAAAATGATGCCTCAGATTATTTTGATCTGTCCAAGGCAGCAAAAGTGACGATGCCAAATCTTAAGCCTTCAACGGCGTCAATTTCTTTGCGCCTTTCCCAAAGCTTCCTAGAGAATATTAAACTACAGGCCAATAAGTTGGATGTCCCTTATCAGTCTCTGATGAAAATTTGGCTGGCTGAGAAGTTGGAAGAGGCTGTTAAGTAAGCGGTGAATAACTCTTTGTTTTTTGCCACAAAATCTCAACTACTATGACCCCTAAAGGTCAAATACATCCTGCAAGCGAAGCAGCAATCGAACGTTTTTGTGATGCTTGCTGGCTAGAGGATGGGTTGGCCAAGAACAGTCTATCGGCATATCGCAGAGATCTATTGTTATTGGCTCAGTGGCTCTATAAGGAGTCTGGCGCTGATTTATATTCAGTCCAAGAAAAAGATCTCACTGCTTATATTGCACATCGCCGTGCAGACAAGGCTACTACTGCTAATCGTCGTCTGACGGTATTTAAACGTTTTTATCGACATGCTTTGCGTATTAATTTAATCAAGAACGACCCATGTATTGGATTACGCGCTGCAAAACAGGCATTACGTTTTCCAAAAACATTGAGTGAAGATCAAGTAAGCGCTTTACTCAATGCGCCAGATATCGAAACACCTTTAGGTTTACGTGATCGTACGATGCTAGAACTCATGTATGCGAGTGGCTTGCGCGTCTCCGAAATCGTCTCCCTGAAAACCGTTGCGCTGGGTTTAAATGAGGGTGTTGTTAGGGTGGTGAATGGCAAGGGTGGCAAAGAGCGATTAGTACCATTTGGTGGTGAGGCAGGCCAGTGGCTTCGTCGATATTTAGCTGAGGCCCGCACTCCCTTGTTAGAGGGTAAAACAACGGATGCCGTTTTTGTGGGGCGTCATACTGGCATGGGACTTACAAGGCAGGCATTTTGGGCGTTGATTAAGCGTTACGCCACGGTAGCCAATATCCCAGTAGCTCTCTCACCCCATACACTGCGTCATGCCTTTGCAACTCATTTGCTCAATCATGGGGCTGATCTTCGGGTAGTACAGTTGCTGTTAGGCCACGCAGACATCTCTACTACCCAGATTTATACCCATGTAGCAAGAGAGCGTCTTAAATCGATCCATCAACAGCATCACCCTCGTGGATCATGATTGGAGTGACAAAAGTGATTAAGATGATGCTATGACTCTGACCTTAGATTTTTTACTCATTCCAATTGCCTATCTCATTGGCTCTATTTCATTTGCAGTTGTGGTGAGTAAGTGTATGAACTTACCCGATCCCCATTCTTATGGTTCCGGTAATCCTGGTGCTACCAATGTGTTGCGTACTGGCAATAAATTAGCGGCCGCGCTCACTTTTCTGGGTGATGCACTCAAAGGTTACTTTGCAGTCATGCTTGCGCGAGTCTTATTGGGTGATCAGTCGTTAACGAGCACTTTAGGATCTTGGGTCTTGTGTGGTGTAGTAATTGCCGTTTTTCTGGGGCATTTATTTCCGATATTTCATGGCTTTAAAGGTGGCAAAGGAGTCGCTACAGCTTGCGGAATTTTATTTGGCGTCAATGTAATCCTTGGCGCCGCTACCTTAAGCACCTGGATTATTGTGGCTGTATTCTTGAGATATTCATCTTTAGCTGCATTGGCTGCAGCTGTTTTTGGACCTATCTATTTTGTATTCCTATTTGGCTTTCAGCCGATGGGAATTGCACTCTTGTTGGTTTGTATTCTCTTGATTTGGCGTCATCGTAGCAATATTAAAAACTTACTTAATGGCACCGAGAGTCGTATCGGTTCTAAGAAGAGTAAGAGCTGAAGTCATTGCTAAAGTAGCTCAACAGTGAAGAAAGTATCGATATGACAATCGCTTATGCCTGCATTCTCTTTATGGGCCTATTCCCATACGTTGCCGCTGGCATTGCCAAGAAGGGCTTTGAGCAATATGACAACAGTATGCCAAGGCAATGGTTAGCTAAGCAAACAGGCTTTAGGGCGCGCGCTAATGCTGCCCAAGCTAATCTCTTTGAATCTCTGCCGCTCTTTTTTGCGGCAGTGATTATTGCCGGTATCGCTAATGCACCTCAGGCCAGAGTTGATCTTCTTGCTATTGGTTTTGTTATTGCTCGGATTGCATATCTCGTTTGCTACATCGCAAATTGGCCCACTACTAGATCGATTGTTTGGTTGCTAGGGCTTATTTGTGTCATCTCCATCTTCTTTCAGATCTAAATAGAACAACCACTAATATGACAGTCAAAAAAACATCTAAACAAGTAGCCGCTAAGGTTGATGCTAAGAAGTCTGTGCCAACTAAATCAGCGACGAAAAAAGTTACCACCAAGGAAGATGAGTCCGGTCTTCCACTTTCGGTTGTCATACGCCGTCGTATCGAAGCACAAAAAGCACGCTTTCATGCCAATGACAATATTGCTGCATTTATTAAACCAGGCGAGTTAGAGGGGCTAGTTGAAGAGGTTTCACAAAAGATGCAGGCTGTACTGGAGAGCTTAGTGATCGATACTGAAAATGATCACAACACCAGAAATACGAGCCGTCGTGTAGCCAAAATGTATGTGCAAGAAGTTTTTAATGGTCGCTATGTTGATCAGCCGGCCTTAACGAAGTTCCCAAATGTGAGCCGCCTTAATGAGCTCATGATTGTTGGGCCCATTACCATCAGAAGCGCTTGCTCGCATCACCTTTGCCCAATCATGGGTCGTATTTGGATTGGAGTATTGCCAAGCAAAGAGTCTGCCTTAATTGGCTTATCTAAGTACTCACGTCTAACTGAATGGGTCATGTGCAGACCGCAGATCCAGGAAGAGGCTGTTGTGGAATTGGCAGATATGTTGGAAAAGAAAATTAAGCCGATTGGTGTGGCGGTCGTAATGGATGCTGATCACTTTTGTATGCAATGGCGTGGTGTAAAAGATCGCGACTCTAAGATGATTAATAGTGTGATGCGCGGTGCTTTCTTGAAGGACTCCAATCTACGCCGTGAATTTTTAGCTTTGATTGATCGAAAATAATTGAAATGAGATTTTCGTGTTCTCTGGTTGCCTTGCTTCTTCTCACGGCTTGTATTAGTGAGCCTAGTAAAAACGAAGATGCCTCAAAAAATAATCAAGTTACTTACCGAAAGGACCTCAGGGAGTGTCAAGAAGATTATCCAGAAACAGGTAGCGGGGTTTATCTACGACAGCGTGCAGGTTGCATGAATTTGAAGGGCTGGAAATAACTTCTTTTGGCTGAAGTTTTGGTGAGAACAATTCTCATCTATATTTGTATATAAATCAGTAGCTTACAAGCTTGCTAGCAAGTGCAAATCTTCTCCACTATGATCAACAAGGTTTTGTAACTGTGTAACTTTTTATTGCCTTACTTTTTGGAGAACCCATGAAAAATAGTCGTCGCCAATTTATGATTTTGTCTGCTGCCGGTGCCTGTACTTTGGCTTTGAACGGTAAAGTTCAAGCTCAAGCAATGGTTGCTGATACTGATCCACAAGCTGCTGCATTGGGTTACAAATCTGATGCCACTAAAGTTGATAAAGCAAAGTATGCCAAGTATGCCGCTGGTCAAGCATGCAGTAACTGTGCACTTTTTCAGGGTGGTGCTGCAGCAAGTGGTGGTTGTCCATTATTTGCAGGCAAGCAAGTTTCTGCTAAAGGTTGGTGCTCTGCTTATGCTAAAAAAGCTTAAGCATCTCCTAGGTACCGAGAAGCAGTTCACTGCTTTGACTAATAAAAAGACCGCTACAGCGGTCTTTTTATTTCCTGAAAATATCGAGGCTATCCAAGATCTCAGGTTTATGATGGAATGCAATAAATAATAAAAACCTCTTTGAGGTTATAAATATGAGACATACAGCTAAATACCTCATCAAACATTATTCGTTCTACTTTGGCGGAGATCAGCCTGAGGTAAGTTGGGCCGAACGCCTGCGATCCTGTGCTGGTGCATTTGTTGGGTTGATATTGGTCTTTACCATCGCCAAATTACTAGGCGAGCTCACAGGCATAGATGAATGGTTAATGGCTTCGCTGGGTGCAAGTGCTTTATTGGTGTTTGCTTTGCCAGGCAGTCCGATGGCGCAACCCTGGGCAGTTATAGCGGGCAATACCTTATCTGCATTTATTGGGATTAGCGCAGCCATACTCATACGAGAGCCATTATTGGCGATGCCCATTGCGGCTAGCTTATCCATCTTGGGGATGTTCGTATTACGATGCCTTCATCCGCCAGCTGCCGCAGTTGCACTCATCGCAATCCTAGGTCATGTAACACACTATCGCTACGCTTTTTTCCCGGTGATGATCGATTCCATCTTGCTAGTACTTGCAGGTGCAGTTTATAGCAACCTGACTGGTAAGCGCTACCCAAATAGACCTCAGTAATGAGGCCTATTTTCTGGGCCAACTCTTTGCTGCAATAAAGCTTATTTAGTTCTGGTTGCAGCGATTGATGCGATGCAGTCTTTAATGCCGTAGTTGTGATACTTGCCGGCATTTTCTTTTTTCAAGGATTGGGCGCATTCGATTACCGAATTGCGTACATTAATTTTTGGTGTATTACTTGTTGTCATTTTTAGCTCCTAGTTATTTTTTAATTGCGGGTATTTTTCATAAAGCTTTGCATAGCTTTCTTGAAGAAGGCTATTATAAAAATCTTGATGCCATACTTCAAAACCATGAAAGCCCATCGGCAGCATGCCGGTCTTTTCGACCCAGTAGCTTGGATCCATTTCTAGGGAAAACTGGGCGGCTGTGAGTATTGGACATGCATGAAAATATTGATCTACCGAGCCCCAGTAGCCAAAAAACGCATCTTCCATGAAGAAGGTTTTGCTAATGTGACCTTCTTTGCGCTGGAGCAATTCCATCGTAGAAGAAATCTTGCGTAGGGATAAGCCGCCGTTTCCAACATGAAAACGTTTTGTATTCACTTTTATTGGCCAGCGATTGAATAGGAAGCGATATTGTGGAAAACCAATTTTCCAAGGGGCGCCATAGTAGTCGTAACCTTGATCACAAAATGCGAGAATTTGATTTCTCAACAAAAATGCATCAAGCTGATAAATGAGTAGATATTCGTATTGGCTTGCAAATGCTTGATAAAAAGCGCTACTGATCACTAAATCGTTATAGCTTTGCACGCTAACAAAATGTTCTGGTGAATAGCGCTGCACCTGTAGATCAGGCCATAAATCCAGGTAATGCTGAATATTCAGACCCTCAGGGCAAACCAGGGTCACATTTGCAATATCCAGTTCCCGCAACTGGAGCAGGGAAAGAGTCTCAGTTTTGGTGGGTATAGTCTTGTAAACAGGAACCGCTGTCACATAGCGCTGGTGAGGGGTGGAGGGCATTTCTAGGGATTTATAAAGAGGCTAACTGAAGGGGGTGGATTGGGGTAAAAGAGACCCATTGGGCCTTACAATAAGAGTTATTTCGTCAAAATACATAATCTGTGACTGATATTACGCCAAACACCCAAAACACCCCCATAATCCCCGTGATTTTATGTGGTGGCTCTGGTACTCGTCTTTGGCCTCTATCAAGAGCAGGTTTTCCTAAGCAGTTTTTAGTACTTTCTGCTGATGAATCCCAGCAAAGTCTGTTTCAACAGGCTATTGAGCGAGTCCGCTCAGTTGGGGCATTAGACATTTCTCTTGCCAAGGCATTAATAGTCACCAACGAGGAACATCGCTTCTTGGCCTTAGACCAGTTGCGTGAACTCAAAAACTTACAAGCAACTTTATTGCTAGAGCCCTCTGGCAGAAATACCGCACCAGCATTAACCATTGCAGCGCTTCAAGCTCAAGAAATGGGTGACGATCCTATTTTGGTAGTCACTCCTGCGGACCAAACGGTGACGAATAAAAATGCTTTTGTCAGCGCTTTGCATCAAGCAGTCAGCATTGCGCAAAGTGGAGCCATTGCTATTTTAGGTATAACGCCTACCGCGCCAGAAACTGGGTATGGATATATCAAAACTAAAGCTCAATCATCTGGCGAGCTTAACAAAGATCCCTCAGGATTTGTGGTGGAGCGCTTTGTCGAAAAGCCTGATGCCAATACAGCCGCTCAATATCTCAAAGAGGGCGGCTATTTTTGGAATGGCGGCATGTTTGTTCTCAAGGCCAGCGTTTGGTTGGCTGCCTTGACTGAGTTTCGTCCAGACATCCTTGAGTTAAGCAAGAAAGCTTGGCAAGACAAAACCGCCGACACGACTGGAGATGCACTATTTGTCAGGCCAGATCCCAAATTATTTAATCAAATTCCGAGTGAGTCGATTGACTATGCCGTGATTGAGAAGTGCCCAAATTCAAAATATCCAATTAAGATGGTCGCACTCGATGCAGGCTGGAATGATCTTGGTGCTTGGGATGCAGTATGGCAGGTTGGTGCGCATGATAAAGATGGCAACGTGACTAGCGGCGATACCTTGCTAAGCAATACAAAAAATTCTTTAGTGCATGCCAGCACGCGTTTAGTGAGCGCTGTTGGAGTGGAAAATCTTATCATTGTTGAGACTGCAGATGCTGTTTTGGTGGCTGATCGTAGGAATAGTCAAGATGTCAAAAGTATCGTAACTCAGCTAGAGCAACAAAAGCGTGAAGAGAAAAATCTCCATCGCAAGGTATCACGACCTTGGGGTTGGTATGACAGCGTAGATGAAGGCGAGCGATTTAAGGTCAAGCGTATTCAGGTAAAGCCAGGTGCCAGTTTGTCGTTGCAAATGCATCATCACCGCGCTGAGCACTGGATCGTAGTCAAAGGAACAGCAGAAATCACCAATGGCGATAAGGTGCTGATTCTGACTGAAAATCAAAGTACTTATATTCCACAAGGCCAAACACATCGCTTGGCTAACCCTGGTAAGACACCGCTAGAGATTATCGAGGTGCAATCGGGCAGCTATTTGGGTGAAGATGATATTGTGCGGTTTGAAGATACTTACGGCAGAAGTTAGAAAGCTAAGAATCATTGGTATTAAATTTATAATGACTTTAATTAAGCAATAATTGAAGTAAAACAAGTAATAAGAATAGAAAAGTAAACGGGGCTAGAAAAATGACCACGCAAAAAGTAGCGTTAATTACTGGTATTACCGGACAAGATGGCTCTTATCTAGCTGAGTTCTTGTTAGAAAAAGGCTACATTGTTCATGGCATTAAGCGCCGCGCCTCCTCTTTTAATACTGAGCGTATTGATCATATTTATCAAGATCCTCATATCAACTACCCTGATCTCATTCTTCACTATGGCGATTTAACTGATACGAGCAATTTGGTGCGCATTATTCAAGAATGTCAGCCTGATGAGATCTACAACTTAGGCGCTCAATCTCATGTGGCAGTGTCGTTTGAGTCTCCTGAGTACACAGCAGACGTAGATGCAATTGGTCCACTGCGTATGTTGGAGGCTATCCGCATTTTGGGCTTAGAAAAGAAAACCCGCTTTTATCAGGCCTCTACTTCTGAGCTTTATGGTTTGGTACAAGAGATACCGCAAAAAGAAACCACCCCGTTTTACCCAAGAAGCCCTTACGCGGTTGCAAAGATGTACGCCTATTGGATTACCGTGAACTACCGTGAAGCTTATGGCATTTACGCTTGCAACGGCATTTTGTTTAATCATGAGTCCAAGCGTCGTGGAGAAACTTTTGTTACTCGTAAAGTGACCCGTGGATTGGCAAACATTGCCCAAGGCCTTGAGAAGTGTTTATTTATGGGCAACATTGATGCCTTGCGTGATTGGGGTCATGCTAAAGACTACGTGCGTATGCAGTGGTTGATGCTTCAACAAGATAAGCCGGAAGACTTTGTGATTGCAACTGGTGTGCAGTTCACTGTTCGTGAATTTATCATCCGTAGTGCTAAACAACTCGGTATCACCCTCAAATTTGAGGGTAAAGAAGAAAATGAAAAAGCAATTGTTGCAGCCATTGAAGGCGATAAAGCCCCAGCTCTAAAAGTGGGTGATGTGGTTGTCCAAATTGATCCACGCTACTATCGACCAACTGAAGTTGAGACACTCTTGGGTGATCCAACTAAAGCAAAAACAAAGTTGGGATGGGTTCCAGAAATCACTCTCGATCAAATGATTGTCGAAATGGTAGCTAGCGATCTCGAGAAGGCTAAGCAGCATGCTCTCCTGGAAATGCATGGTTTCTCTGTGGCTGTCGGTAAAGAGAATTAATCTCAAAAACTCAATTTAAAAAATTAAGATAAACACTGGCAAGTAAATACGTGAGTAAGGATCTGAACCAAAAGATTTATGTTGCTGGCCATCGCGGTATGGTTGGCTCAGCTATCGTCCGTAATCTGCAAACCAAGGGCTTTAACAATATTGTGACTCGCACCCATGCAGAAATGGATCTTACGGATCAGGCGGCGGTAAAGGCATTCTTTGAACAAGAAAAGCCTGATCAAGTCTATTTAGCTGCAGCTAAAGTAGGAGGTATTCATGCGAACAATACTTTCCCTGCTGAATTTATCTATGACAACTTGATGGTACAAAATAATGTCATTCATCAAGCGTTTTTGAATGGCGTCAAAAAGTTGTTGTTCTTGGGATCAAGCTGTATTTACCCTAAGCTGGCTGCACAGCCAATGAGTGAGGATGCCCTTCTCACTGGCAAGCTTGAACCCACCAATGAGCCTTATGCCATTGCAAAGATTGCGGGTATCAAGATGTGTGAAAGCTATAACCGTCAATATGGCCAAAGCCATGGTGTGGACTACCGATCAGTCATGCCAACCAACTTGTATGGTCCCGGAGATAACTATCATCCAGAAAACAGCCATGTAATACCAGCCTTAATTAGAAGATTCCATGAGGCAAAGATCAACAATGCTCCAGAGGTTGTTATTTGGGGTACAGGTACACCTAGAAGAGAATTTCTTTATGTTGACGATATGGCAGCTGCATCCGTGTTTGTCATGCATCTAGATAAAGCAACTTACAATAGTCAAACCGAGTCCATGCAAAGTCATATCAATGTTGGTTATGGTAATGATGTCACCATCAATCAATTAGCGCATGCAGTTTCTAAGGCCACAGGATTTAAAGGAAAAATCAGTTTTGATCCTACCAAGCCAGATGGTGCACCACGTAAGTGGATGGATTCTTCAAAACTCAATCACTTAGGTTGGGCGCCGCAAGTTGAATTAGAGGCTGGATTGGTTAAGGCCTACCAAGCATTTGTAAGCGCTTAATTCATACTCTGTTCATGAAATCCTCTCTACAGATTTCAAAGATTGATTACTGGGTTTATGGCATTTCCTTAGCACTTTGTTTTTTGCTGTTTAAACAGTCCGATCTGACGCATACCAACAGCTCTTCTTTTGCTTACTTGTATGGCCACTTCTGGGATTTTTACGACTACAACCAGTCACGATTGGGGGATAACAATTATCTCCCCATTTTCTATTGGATCTTTGCTATTTGGAATATTCCCCTGAAGTTGTTGGGCCTCATTCCTGAGGTCACCAAGGATACGTGGATGCATCCCACGGTGATTCAAACAATTTGGTCAAAGTTACTTTTGGTGATTTTTTTCTTTGCTTCGGTTAGGCTAGTCAGGAAGATCTCGGAGCAAATTTTTTCACAGCGATCAGGTGCCAATCCTAATTATTTGAATCTACCAACACTTTTATTTGCTAGCTCACCTATCGCGATTTTTGCCATCTTTATTTTTGGCGGCTATGATATTTTTGCACTCTATTTTATGTTGTTGGGATTGCACGCCTATTTTTCAAAAGACTTTAAATGGTTTGTGTTGTGGTTTTCGGTGGCAATTTCTTTCAAATATTTTGCGGCGTTTGCCTATCTCCCATTGGTTCTGATGGTTGAGAAGAATCTCTTACGTCTAGTATTTTATGGGGTACTGGGCCTTGCGGCGACAGCACTTCAATTTGCGCTTTACTGGCACAGCGATATTTTTTTGGGGGAAATTTTCGGTTTGGCGACTGCTAAGGCGGCAGGCAATGGTGTGAATTTACGCTTTCTGATTGCCAATTTTACTTATCTTGCCATGTGTATCTACTTATACTTTTCAAAACTTGATTTGGATGAAGGGCGTATGAAATGGCAGCAGCGCGCCATCATGACATGTCTGCTATCTTATGCATTGCTATTTAGCTGGGTGCTGTGGCATCCACAATGGATCATCTTAGTGACACCTTTTGTTGCGTTGGCGTATATGTTTATTCGCCATCAAAAAATACTTCTTTGCGTTGAGATTTTGGGCTATTTCGGATTTGCTATCTTCTGTATGAATAATTGGGTGGGTAATGTCGATAACACTATGTTATACGGTGGAGCATTTGCCAGTCTTCTCCCTCAAGCTAAAGTTTTATCAAGCGACTTGATTGGGCGCTCGTGGATGCCCCTTTCCAGAACTTTGTTCTACAGTTTTTTATATGCGCCATTGCTGATATTTGCGTGTGAGCAGATTTCAAGGTTTTTAAACAGGCAAGCGCTTGAAAAATCCAGTTTTAAGATGGCTAGCACGGCAAGCTCTGATATTGGATTGGTCAAGCTACGCTTTTTGGTGGGTACATATTTTTATATTGCCGTATCAGTAATTTGCTTGGTTGTCTCAACTTAGTTGATTGTAGGGGGGGGTAAGCTATCTATCTATTTGGGCGTTTTTAAAGAAAGGTAATGTTCTAATTTTTCTTAAGTAAAGAGCGCCAGTAATGCATTTGGAGCTTCTGAGTATTGAAAGTTTTGCTTTCAAGTAGTTTTTTTGAGTGCTCCAAAAAATTAGCATCAATTTCACTCCAATCATTGACTATCATCACAGGCAGATCGGCAAACAAATCATCCATAGAAGATTTTTTGATAACGGGTATGCAACCTAGAATCAAAGCCTCCCAAGTGCGATGGCAGTCTAGGCCAGCGCCATGGGGGCTTAAGACAAACTGGAATTGGGATTGCAACTCCCAAGTCTGAGCCATAGGCAGGGGCTTATCTTGAAAGTAGCAGATCGAGCGATCAATCTCCTCAAGACATTTCCTGCGATCTGCTCGATCAATCGAGAAGTGCCAATTGCAAAATATTTTTGCTTCTCGCAAAGCAAAAAGAGGCGCCTCTTGGGAAATCGTATTAAGCTGTAACTCTTGCAGAGCAGGGAGAATGAAGCCCCCGCCCCATTCCAACGGGTTAGACCATAAGTTGTGAATATTGATTCCAATTGGGAGCGAAAAAAGTTTCGGATGATCTGTGTTGCGATTTTGCGCAAACCAGCGAACCAGTTTTGGGTTCTCTAAGATTTTCTTCAAATGAGTGTTTAGGTTGGATTCATCTATAGCTAAGTCACTATCTCCTGATACCAAAATGAATGGGAAATTGATTTTGTCAATAATATGGTCGGCAAAATATGGCAAGCCATCGCTAGGAACGTAAATTGTCGGAATATCGTTGCATGACTTTGCCTTGACTAGATTTCTAAGTGCATGAGGGATGCTCTCTAAATAAGAGGTGTTCGCAATACTAGATTGCGGGTTTTTGGGGTGAATATCGCAGCAAAAAAGGATTGAACGGCTATTGACAAAGTTGGCGTTGCGTATTGAATAGCTAAAGCTATCTTCCATCAAGATTTTGGAGGCTATCTTGCGACGATCATTTTTGCTAAGAAATCGTCCTAAAAATCTATAAAGGGGCCTATGGAGCATGGGGTCGGATTTTTAAATACTTAATGCCTTATTGTGATCCAAAAAGATTTTTACCGAGCTAAATATAGGTTTTTACAGGCGCTCGGGTTCATAATATATAGAATAGACAGTTTAATATGATTTAAAAATTTCTTGAAATAACTCAATAGAATGCTAACGTGCTTACCAAGCTGAAATTGTATTTTCGTAATGTAAGGCCAGATCAAATTTTATATTTTTTGCTGGTTTGTGAGCTAATCAATATTGCCTACTTCTCCTTTTTCTTTTTTGAACATCGTTATTTGCCTGGGCCATTTATTTGGAATAAAAACGATACTTTCATGGATTTCTATAACCCACTGTATTGGGTTCTCAATGAAGGTTTTTATTCTGTCTATAGCTCTATTTATCCCCCACTTAATTACTACATCCTAAAGCTATTTACCGTCGGGATTAATTCAAATTGGGTTACCAGTGCATTTAATTTGCGTGAGAATTTTCCGCTCCCAATTTTGGCAGCCTCCATTTTTTATTTGGGAATTTTATTTGTAGTAGTCAATATTGGAGAATGGAAAAAAATTCAAATTGGCAATCGGTTTCTTATTTGGCTAGTGTGTGCACTAAGTGTGCCAGTTCTATTTACGCTTGAGCGTGGTAACCTTATTTTTCTTGCCGTACTGTTCTTGGCTTTATATGCCTCAGCAGAGAATCAGTGGCTCAAAGCCATATATCTTGGGGTTCTCATTAATATCAAACCCTATTTCTTGATCCTCGTAATCCAGTATCTTAATTATTACCAGTTCAACAAATCGGCCCTAATTAAAACTTTTCTTGCTAGCTTAACGATCTTCTTGGTAACAAGTTTTGCACCAGGATTTAGTTTGATTCATTTTTCTGAAAGTTATCTTCAATTTGGTAAAGGCTCAGGAATTACTGCCGACGGTATGTTGGCATTACCAAATACTTTAATGAATTTATATGCAGTGAAGTGGGTGATAGTTTATGGAGGTGCATTTCCTGATCTGCAATCAAGTTATGCTTTTTGGTTCACATTAATTAAGATGCTTGGTTATTTAGCCCCAATATTTCTGCTACTTATTATTCTTTTGAGACCGCTTAATGATGTGGAGCTGCTCTTGGCTACAATGATTTTGATAACAAATTTTTCAATTTCTTCTGGTGGCTACGTATACCTTTGTTACCTTGTTTTATTGCCCTATTTTTTGCTTTCCAATGAATATAGGAAGCTGAGCATATTTGTTTTAATTATTTTTGTTTTTCCACTTGATTGGTTTCGGGCGCTTCAACTTTACTATGAGGCAAATAGCTCTTATTTAGGCGGGGGGCTATTCCTTGGAAAAATCTGGCTGACAGTTTCGCTTGGCTCAATAATTCGCCCGATAAGCAATTTCTTGCTAATGGCCCTTTTTACGTTGCATTTAGTCAAAAAATATGGGTTTTTAAGGAATAAAACCTATATAAATCAATAAGTTATATTTTATTCGGAGTAGGAGACTTCAAGGTAAAATATAAGATTATTTTTCTTGATAGTAAATCAATGAAGGCAGTCATTCTTGCGGGTGGTTTAGGTACCCGAATCTCAGAAGAAACCTCTTCTCGTCCAAAACCCATGGTGGAGGTAGGTGGCAAGCCGATTCTATGGCACATCATGAAAATATACTCTGCCCACGGAGTAAATGATTTTGTCATTTGCTGTGGCTACAAGGGATATATGATCAAGGAGTATTTTGCTAACTACTTCTTGCATATGTCTGATGTCACATTTGATATGGCAAATAACAATTATATGCAGATTCACCAACAGTATGCCGAGCCATGGAAAATTACTCTTATTGATACCGGAGAAAACACACTCACAGGCGGTCGCCTCAAGCGTGTGCGTCAATATTTGGAAGGTGAAGATTTTTGCTTTACTTACGGCGATGGCGTTGGTGACGTTGATTTGACTAAGTTGATCGCGTTTCATAAGGCGCATGGCAAGCAAGCAACTGTTACTGCAGTTCAGCCGCCTGGCCGTTTTGGTGCGCTAGACATGGAAGGCACTTCAGTAAAGAGTTTTGTGGAGAAGCCTCATGGTGACGGTATGTACATCAATGGCGGATTCTTTGTCCTTTCCCCCAAGGTCATCGATCTAATTGAGGATGACAGCACTATTTGGGAGCGCAAGCCTCTTGAGTCATTGGCAAATTCTAATCAGCTAGAAGCCTTTACGCATAATGGCTTTTGGCAACCAATGGATACCTTGCGTGACAAGCAGCATCTCGAAGAGTTATGGGCTAGCGGTAAAGCCCCTTGGAAGGTCTGGGCATAAGCATGCCTAGCTCAAAGTTCGCTGAAGTTGATTCATCCTTCTGGAGTGGTAAGCGTGTGCTTCTGACGGGGCACACTGGCTTTAAAGGCGGATGGCTCTCCTTATGGCTGACCTCTATGGGCGCCAAAGTGACTGGTTATGCATTGGCTCCAAATACAACTCCCAATTTTTTCTCTGTAGCCTCTGTTGAAAAAGATCTTGAGAAATCACACATTGCTGATATTCGTAATTTAGAAAAACTGCGTTTAGCAATGCAAGGGGCAAAACCAGAAATTGTGATTCATATGGCAGCGCAACCTTTGGTCCGCTACTCTTATGCTAATCCAGTGGAGACCTACGCCACTAATGTGATGGGTACTGTCCATGTTCTCGAGGCAATTCGCTCTCTAGATTGTGTGCGTGCAGTTGTTGTAGTGACAACAGATAAGTGTTACGAGAATAAAGAATGGGCTTGGGGTTATCGTGAAAATGAGCCTATGGGTGGATATGATCCCTATAGCAATAGCAAAGGCTGTGCTGAGCTTGTAACCAGCGCTTATCGCCAGTCTTATTTTTCTCCTGAAAAATACAATACACATCGTGTCGCCATTGCTTCAGCTAGGGCTGGCAATGTGATTGGTGGTGGAGATTGGTCAGAAGACCGTCTTATACCCGATGCGATTAAGGCATTTGAAGTAAATGAGGCCTTGGTTATTCGCAATCCTTTGGCAACAAGACCTTGGCAGCATGTTTTAGAACCTTTGTCTGGTTATTTAGTATTAGCGCAGGCCTTATATCAGCAAGGCGCGCAATTCGATGGCGGATGGAACTTTGGTCCACGAGATGAAGATGCCCGCCCGGTACAAGAGGTGATTGAATTGCTGATTGAGCATTGGGGCGCCCCTGCCTCTTGGAAACAAGATGAATCAGAGCAGCCACATGAAGCCCATTCTTTAAAGCTAGATATTTCCAAAGCGCGACAGCTGTTGCAGTGGTCTCCGAGATGGAATCTGGATCAAGCAATTAGCAATATTGCTCAATGGCAAAGTGCATATCAAAAAAATGCCAATATGAAAGAAGTAAGCTTACGGCAAATTCAGAGTTATCAACAAAATTAATTTTTTATATAGAAACAGACAATGACAGAAACAACCATTTCAGCTGACCAGTTTGCTAAAGATAAAATTCGCAAACAAATTTTGGAGCTAGTAAAAGAATATTCAGCGCTCGAATTTGCCCCAAAGAACTTTGTTCCTGGAAAGACTGTTATTCCCCCGTCGGGCAAGCTGATTAGCTCGAAAGAGCTTGAGAATATGGTTGAGGCCTCATTGGATGGTTGGCTCACAACTGGACGCTTCAATGACTTATTTGAAAAGAAGTTGGCACAGTTTATTGGTGTGAAGTATTTAATTACCGTGAACTCAGGGTCATCTGCAAACTTAGTGGCTTTCTCAACGCTGACATCTGCAAAGCTGGGTGATCGCGCTATTAAAAAAGGTGATGAGGTTATTGGGGTCGCTGCTGGATTTCCAACCACAGTCAATCCAATTATTCAGTTCGGCGCTATTCCGGTATTTGTTGATGTAGATCCTGCTACTCACAATATCGATGCTAGCAAAATCGAGGCGGCTATTGGCCCAAAGACTAAGGCTATTATGTTGGCACATTCATTGGGTAATCCATTCAACTTAGATGTTGTGACAGCCCTCTGCAAAAAACATAATCTTTGGTTGGTTGAAGATTGCTGCGATGCGCTGGGCACCACCTATAAAGACCAGATGGTTGGCAACTTTGGCGATATTGGAACTTTAAGTTTTTACCCTGCGCACCACATTACCATGGGTGAGGGTGGAGCAGTATTTACGAATAATCATGAGCTCAAGCAAATTGCTGAGAGCTTCAGAGATTGGGGTCGCGATTGCTATTGCCCTCCAGGCAAAGACAATACTTGCAGCAAACGTTTCGCCTGGCAACTTGGCGACCTCCCGTTTGGTTATGATCATAAGTACACCTACAGTCATTTAGGCTACAACTTAAAAATTACCGATATGCAGGCTGCTTGTGCTCTCGCGCAACTAGAGAAGGTCCCTTCATTTATTCAGGCGCGTAAGGATAATTTCAAATTCTTAAAAGAGCGTTTGAAGTCTTGCGAAGAATTTTTGCAATTGCCTGAAGCAACCGAAAATTCCGATCCATCCTGGTTTGGTTTTCCAATTACCTTAAAAGAAAATTGTCCGGTCTCTAGGGTAGATCTCACTACGTATTTAGATCAAAATAAAGTGGGTACTCGATTGTTGTTTGCTGGTAATTTGACGCGCCAGCCATATATGAAAGATGCGCAGTATCGGATTAGTGGCGATCTAACTAATACAGATAATGTAATGAACAATACATTTTGGATTGGTGTTCAGCCTGCATTAACTCCAGAAATGCTCGAATATGTAGTAACTCAAATCGAAACATTTTTAGGTGTTAACTTTTAAGAAAGAATGCATGCGAGTCGCTGATTTTATAGTTGCACGTTTAGCCTATTTAGGTGTTAACACTTCATTCTTGGTTACTGGCGGCGGTGCCATGTATCTTAATGATGCTATTGGCGCTAGTGAGTCTTTGAGAAAAGTTTACTGCCACCATGAGCAAGGAGCATCAATTGCTGCGGAAGCCTATGCAAGGGTTGCTCTCAAGCCTGCGTTGCTAAATGTAACAACAGGTCCGGGAAGTATTAATGCTCTCAATGGTGTTTTCGGCGCATACACTGACTCGATACCGATGGTTGTTGTATCGGGTCAGGTGAAGCGAGAAACAATGCTGTCTTTTAATCCTGTTCCCGGGTTAAGGCAATTAGGCGATCAAGAGGTTGATATTGTTTCTATGGCAAAGCCTGTCACAAAATGGGCTTACTTATTGAAATCAGCCGAAGAGATCGCAGATAAGATTGATGAAGCCTTTTTTGAGGCGGTCACAGGTAAGCCTGGCCCTGCTTGGTTAGATGTTCCTGTGGACCTTCAGGGCGCCATATTGCCCGACTCTTATAAAAGCCTTGTTACCAAACCTCTAGATATATCTGTTGAGCAGTTGTTTGCTTCGGAGCAAGAGTTATCGCAAGTGATAGACGCAATTGCAAAGGCGAAGCGCCCAGTAATTTTGGCTGGCAGTGGCATACGAATTGCTGGCATGGATGCAAAGCTTGTAGAGCTCGCTGAAGCCTTAGATATTCCGGTAGTAACTGCTTGGACGCACGACATTTTCCCGAATGATCATCGTTTATTTGCAGGTCGTCCTGGAACTATTGGTACTAGAGCAGGAAATTTTGTAGTCCAAAATGCTGACTTGGTGATCATTTTAGGTTCTCGTTTAAATATTCGTCAGGTGAGCTATAACTGGTCAAGTTTTGCGCGTAATGCCAAGAAAATATGGGTTGACATAGACTCTGCAGAATTTAAAAAGCCCTATATTCAGGCCGACCAATGCATCTCCGCAGATCTTAAGACCTTTGTTCCATCGCTTATTGGAAAATTAAAGGAATTAAATTGGGCTGCAATTCATGGATCATGGGTTAAGTGGTGTGGCGATATCAACACTCGCTATTCTCCAAAAGCAAGCGACTACCCTGTTTCTGAGGAAGCTATCAATTCTTATCACTTCATTGCCGAGTTGTTTGAGCATTTAAAGGCTGGAGATATTGTTGCCTGTGGTGATGCAACAGCCACTATTGTGCCTTTCCAAATTGGAAAGATTAAGGCTGGCATGAGACTATTTAGTAATTCTGGATCTGCATCAATGGGATACGATATTCCAGCTGCGCTTGGTTCGGCGATTGCAGACCCTAGTGCTCGAGTTGTATGCTTGGCTGGCGACGGTAGTAGCATGATGAACATTCAAGAGTTAGAGACGATTAGCAATTTGGGTTTGAATGTATTGGTCTTCATATTAAATAATGATGGCTATCTATCCATTAAACAAACCCAGCGCAATTTCTTTAAGCGAGAGGCGGGATCATCATCTAAGTCTGGTTTGTCATTCCCTGACTTCAAAAAACTAGGCGAGGCATTTAGCTTTAAATCAATCGATTTGAAAAAAGATGATTGGAAGAAAATGCTAAAAGAATTTTTAGATTATCCTGGACCCTCCTTATGTAACACATTCTTGGATTTACATCAGGAATTTGAGCCGAGATTGAAGTCAAAAATGGTTGATGGGGTTATTACCACACCTGAATTAGATGACATGCACCCATTTTTAGATCCACAAGAATTAGCTGATGTCCGTGCCAGCGCTTTAAAATTAAATTAAATAGGTATAAATATGATATCGCAAAAAGATAAAGAATTATTTGAAAATTTATTTGTATTGGAATTAGCCAATAATCACTGGGGCAAAGTAGATCGCGGCCTAAAAATTATTCGCGACTTTGGAACTGTTGTACGCTACAACAATATCAAGGCTGCAATTAAGCTTCAATTTCGTGATGTAGATAATTTCATTCATCCTGAATATAAGGGAAATCAAGAGTCCCGCTACATTAAAAAAACAGAAGCGACCAAATTAAGCAAAGAAGAATTTGCTCGCCTATTGGAAGAGGTTAAAAACGTAGGATGTATTCCTATGTCTACTCCGTTTGACGAAGCTTCAGTAGATTTGTGCGTAGATTTTGATCTACCTATCATCAAGGTTGCTAGTTCGGATATGAACGATTGGCCGTTGCTTGAGAAGATTGCTTCTACAAGAAGGCCGGTTATTATTTCTACCGGCGGCGCATCCGAAAAGGATTTAGATGATGTTGTGCGATTTTTTGAAAAGCGCGGTATCCCCCTGGCGATTAATCATTGCGTTTCTCTCTACCCATCGGAAGACGATGAGTTAAATCTGAATCAGATTGATTATTTAAAAGCACGCTTCCCAAATCATGTCATTGGTTTGTCTACCCATGAATACCATGATTGGCATTCTTCAATGTTGATTTCATATGGTAAGGGGGCTCGCTCATGGGAGCGCCATATCGATATCGATTACGAGGGTGTGCCAGTCTCTAATTACTGCACTCTGCCAGAGCAGGCAGATCAGTGGTTCAAGGCTTTTCATAAGGCTGCAGAAATGTGTGGTGGACCATCAGACTCACGCAGGATTATTTCTAAGAAAGAAATTGAGTATTTAGACGCGTTAGTAAGAGGCGCTTATGCAAAGCGTGATCTGGAGGTTGGATATACGCTGAATGCTGATACTTTCATCAAAGATTTTTATCTTGCGATTCCTTTACTTAAAGGGCAGCTATCTTGCAGGGAGGTGATGAATGGTGAGAGGCTAACAAAACCACTTAAAGCAAATGAAGCGCTTACTATTGATCATATTGATGGCCCGTATGCTGAGAATGTAGCACTTAAAGAGTTGATTTTGAAGCGGGGCGCATAAGTATTTCGTTGATACTTGCTGAGCATGCTAATGCATACATCTAACAGTCCGCTTTTTGAAATTTTTGAAAATGAGTGCCTCCAACTTCAGGGCGCTAAAAAGTCATCTATATCTCGCAATAAACCAATTTATATATTTGGTGCAGGTAAATTTGGCACTAGCGTGGCAAATGCCCTCATTAAAAATCACTACAACTTACTTGGTTTTGTTGAGACTAGCCCAAGAAAAAAAATGGTTGGAGATTTACCGGTATTGTCATGGTCTGAGTTGAGTGAAAAAGATTTATCAGCCCAACTTCTCATTGGTATATATAACCGAGATATGCCTTTTGATCAGTTACGCAAAGTCGCTCAGGACGTTGGTTATCAAGATATTCTCATGCCGTGGGATATTTATGACGAATTGAGTATGGATTTGGGTTGGAAGTATTGGTTAAGTACTCGGGATTTTTTAATTCAACATATTCAGGATATTCGAAAGACCTATGATCTGTTGTGTGACGAGGAGAGCAAAAAGACTTTGCTTGAAATTTGTAGGTTTCGCCTGGGTATTAATAATAAGTACTCTAGCTTTAAGCATTTGGATCAACAATATTTCAATTCGTTAACACTAGCTCCTTTTGCAGCTGCTAATGAATTAAGTTATGTTGACTGCGGGGCATATAACGGCGATACATTTCTTGAGGCAGATAAGCTGTTACCAGTCTCTAGTGCTTATCTATTTGAGCCGGATCCAGTGAACTTTCAGCAGCTCGTTGAGTCAACGAAGGACCTGGCTTTAACACCGGTATGTATACCTTTAGCAGTTTCTGATCGGTACCAAATTTTGTCTTTTAGCGGTTCTGGCGAGGGAGGAACCATCTCGACTGATGGAGATGTTCACATTGCCGCCGCCGCCTTGGATGAAATATTCCCACTCACTAATGTAGATTTCATTAAATACGATGTTGAGGGTGCTGAGATTCCTGCCTTGATTGGTTCTAAAAATATAATTGAACGATCTAGGCCTGTCTTAGTTCTTTCACTTTATCACCGCCCAGCTGACCTTTGGGAGATCCCAGCAATACTATCTAGTCATTGCTCTGGGTATCAATTTTATTTGAGACAGCATTTTTATAATAGTTTTGATAGTGTTTTTTATGCAATCCCCGAAGCGCAGTAATATATAGGGGGTGTAAATTAAAACTATTATTTTTGATTTAGATGGAACCCTCATAGATTCAGCCCCATCCATCATAGAATCACTAGATTATGCTGTTAGCAAAGCAGGTCTAACCCTAGTTGCTCCGCTGGAAAAATCTTTGATTGGACCCCCTCTTTCTGAAACTGTGAAGAAATTAGTGGGGGAACATAATTCAATGGGCATCGATTTAGTAATGCAGAACTTCAAAAAATATTATGACTCCAAAGGGTGTAAATCTTCAAAGGTATATCCTGGAGTTAATAATATGCTTAATTTATTGTTTTCGAAAGGTGTAACGCTCTATTTAGCAACTAATAAGCGCTTTTTGCCTACTCAAAAAATTATTGAATTACTCGGCTGGAGCCAAATCTTTAAAAGTATTTATGCTATTGACAAATATGTTGATCGACCTTTTGCCAATAAAACAGAAATGCTGAGTAAATTGCTTAATCTCGAGTTGATTGATCCAAGCGATACCGTTTATATTGGTGATCGAATGGAGGATTTTGAAGCTGCCCACTCAAATAATCTTGCGGCTATATTAGTTCAGTGGGGTTACGGAGATCTTGGTTCGATTGACAAAAAATTGATGCAGACTGTTAGCTCGGCAGATGAGCTAACAGCAGAGATTATGGATTTTAGAAAATGAGCTCTCTATTGGTGATCGGGGGTTCGGGATTTTTTGGAAAGTCTATATTAGATTCATATAAAAGGGGTCTTTTAAAGAATTTTTCCATTGGTCAGATTTATATCTTTGCAAGAAATGCGGAAGGTCTAAGATTAACTAACCCTGAATTGATGGATGATTCGATAGTTTTAATCAATGGAGATATTACCAGTTGTGAAAGTTTGCCATATGCAGAATATGTTATTCATGCAGCTGCATCAGCGGATGCCTCAAAATATCTCATAGCTCCAGAGTGTGAAAAAAAGAACATTCTTGCAGGTACTTTACATTTTTGTAATTTAGCAAAGCAATATCTTCAGCAATCCAAGATACTATATGTAAGCTCTGGTGCTGTGTACGGTTCATCATCATGTGAAATGCGGCCTTTTTCAGAGGACGATCATTTTGCTCGGGATGATGAAATAGTGGAAGGTAAGCGTCATTATGCTGCAGCTAAAAGAGACTCTGAAGCTGAAATTATTGCTCTAGGGGGTTGCGGACTATCAGTATCAATAGCAAGATGCTTTGCGTTTATTGGAAAATACCTTCCCAGGCATCAACATTTTGCGATTGGTAATTTTTTACAAAACGGTATTGATAGGCGGCCCATAGAAATTAATGCAATTAATAAAGTTTACCGAAGCTATATGTATGCCGATGACTTGGTGTTATGGCTTTTATCTATCCTTAATAGGGCCTCTATGCTTTGTCCTATTTATAACGTGGGATCAAGCGAGGTGATAGAAATGAGGGATTTGGGAATCATGATTTCAAGGCTGTATACGGTCGATGTGAAGTTCAATCCCCCTAATGATTCATCGCCTGACTTTTATGTTCCCTCTATCGTTAGAGCGCAAAAAGAATTGGGGCTTAATTGTAGTTATGGTCTTTTGGAGGCTATTCAAATGACAGGTTGGCAGATTGAAGCAGCTTAATCTTTTTAAAATTTATTTCAAGGAGCGCGGGGTTAGATATCTTTTGGCTGGTTTTATAAATACCCTATTTGGTTATTTTTTAGGAGTTTTTTTATATACCCAGATGATTGAGCATATCAACATTTTGATCATATCCTCCTTGTCTAATTTAATTGCAATAACATTTGCATTTGTAATGTACAAAATATTCGTATTCAGGACAAAAGGAAATTGGCTGGGGGAGTATCTCAAATGCTATATTGTTTACGGTGGATCGGCAATTTTTAGTATATTTCTGATTTGGTTTTTAGTGGAAATGCTAAATATCAATATATGGTTAGCCCAACTCTTGACAATTTTCATTACTGTTGTAAGTTCATATTTTGGGCATAAAAGCTTTACATTTAAAGTCAAAGATGAAAAAAATAATTAGCATTGTTTCCCCAACCTTTAATGAGCAGGACAATGTTCGAGATTTGTATTCTCGACTAGCTGTAGTTTGGGAGAAATTTCCGCAATATAAATTTGAACTAATTGTTATTGATAATGCATCAACTGATAAAACGGTTGAAAGACTCAAGCTTATCGCGTCAGAAGATTCAAGGCTAAAAATTATCGTTAACAATAAAAATTATGGACATCTAAGATCTCCGTATTGGGGAATGTTGCAGGCGCATGGAGATGCAGTGATATTCCTGGCTTCAGATTTGCAAGATCCCCCCGAATTGATTGAAGAGTTTATTAAGATTTGGGAAGGTGGCGTAAAAATTGTGTTGGGTGTAAAGCCAACAAGTAATCTAAATGGAATTTCACATTATCTTAGGATGTCTTATTATCGCTTTCTAAATAAAATGTCTAATATTGAGATCGTCAATGATGCAACTGGTTTTGGAATTTACGATAAAAAAGTAATGGATTTAATTAGGGAAATCAATGATCCAAACCCATACTTTAGAGGTTTGGTATGTGAGCTAGGATACCCAATTACTACGGTTGAATTTAAACAAGAAAAAAGATTAAGGGGTGTAACAAAAAATAATTTATATAGCCTCTATGACATGGCGATGATGGGGTTTGTAAACTATTCTTTGATTCCTATTCGAATGGCATCTTTTTTTGGGGTATTTTTAGGCGCAATTAGTCTACTTATTGGGCTATTTTTCTTCATTGCTAAACTGATTTGGTGGCAATCTATTCCATTGGGTATTGCACCACTAGCTATTTCTTTATTTTTTCTTATGGGAATCATTTTAATTTTTATTGGAATCTTGGGCGAATACATTGCCTCAATAATTCCCCACGTCAGAAGGCGGCCCATCGTGATCGAGCACGAAAGAGTAAATTTTGAGTGAAGCTATTAAAAATAGAATATGGATATTTAGAGGTGTTCTATTTATCCAAATATTATTTTTAGTCTTTGCTGTTTATTATGTGTACGTTAAAGGTAGATTGCCGCAGCCATTTCAAAATGTACTGCTCGATACATTTATGGATTTCTTTAATACCAATTGGTGGGCATACAACAGCAATAGATATTTAGAATGGAGGTCTACGTATCCCCCTTTTACTTTTGTCCTAGCAAAAATTTTTGTACCAAAAAAATGTTTGGGTGGTGATGCTGCAGCTTTAAGAGACTGTAGTACTTATGTCTTGTATTTTTTTATTCCAATATATGCATGTGCAGCATATCTATCCTTAAAACTAATTAATAGATATGAAGACTTCAGATTAAAACGAGATCAATGGGTGATAGCAATTGCTATATTGATATCAATGCCTTTTCTATACACTTTAGAAAGAATGAACTATTTAATAGTTGCTTATATTTTTTATTGCTTGTATTTGATGAGGAATCAAGGGTTTCTGAAATATTTGTTCTTTGGTCTTGCAGTCAATATTAAGCCGTATTTATTAATTCTGGCATTTAGTTACATTATACGTAGAGAAATTAAAAAATTTATTTATTGTATTGCTTTGACAATAGTTATCTTCCTATTGGGTACATTGTTACTTAAGGATGGCTCAGCAATTTTGTTCATTTCAAATATGTTCAATTTTGGCAAAAATTTCCCCATCCCAGTCCATGCGCTCAACTTTCAATCATCGTTTCTTCCAATCTTAAGTTACATGACACTCGATGATTATTTCATCGAATTTATTGATGTTTTAAAGTATTTAATTTATTTGATCCCTATTTTTTTGCTGGTGTCCGTGAGAAATCAAATGCAAAAACTTGAAATTATTGAAATTGATTTTCTGTTGTTGATAGTAATGCTTTTTTCGACCAGCAGCCTAGGTGGCTACTCTTTAATATTTTTAATTCCATTTTTCTCACTTTTCAATAAAAATGATTTTTCAATATTTTTATTGATAGCATGCTTGCTAATTCCATTCGACTTTGTTTTGTATCAGGGGCCATTAACTAGAGCTGAGATCTCATACTTAAGCGGCGCTTTTATTCAGAATGGCTTAACTATTACAACTGGCGCAATATTAAGGCCAGCATTTATAGGGGCAATATTCATCCTATATATTTTGCATATTAAGCGAAATAAAGATACTAGCGCTATAAGCCGATGCCTTGCTCGGCACAATAAAACACTTTGAGGTGATTAAGCGAAAGAGCTTATTGAGAGTCAATCATTAGAGGCTTTTCGGTGAAATAGGCGAAAAACCTGTAAAATAACTCGATAATGTATTGAATGTTATAGGTGCTTAATGATTGATCTTAAAAATCTTAAATTGAAAGGTTGTCGGTTTCATTTAAGTATTAGTAGTATTTTTACAATCTTGATTGCCTGTATCTGCATACTTGATGCGGTGATGCTTTTTTATGCACCAATTTTTCCAGATGAAATTGTTTGGAGATTTTTATACTCACGCTTTTTTATTGATCATTTCCAGCATTTTAGCTATTTTAAGCCTTGCCTAGCTGAAACCTTGCCGATTCCGATACTGCTCTACCCTCAATTCATATTTTTCTCATTATTTGCTGCTTTTGATAGCGCATTCTTCTATAGAGTCTTCCCTTTTATAGGCTACATTTTCCTGCTGATAGTTCTTTACAAGAATTATTCAAAAATAGAAATACAAAAGCCTCTATGCGCATTTCTAATTTTTGTATTTATTGTTTCTACACTGGGTAACTCGGGAGCCCTTTGGATAGTGACTAGTAGATCAGAGTTTCTTCTTTTTTACTTTATGGGTTTTGCTGTCTTGATAGGGATGCAAAAATCTGTCAATGCAATTTTAGTATCATGCCTTTTTTTCTTTTGGACAATTCTTGCAATTGCGCACCCTAAATTTTTATATCTATTCCCACTTATTGCGTACTTATTTTGGTTTGCAGATATCAAAAAAATCTATAAATTTGGATCAATCTTTGCAGTAATTTTTTATTTATTATTTCTAATTAAATTTAATAATGAGTTAATTTTTACAAACTGCAAGAATCAAATTCGAGAATTTTATGATTGGCTACAAAGCTTTAATGCGAATCCATTAAATATTTTAACTGACCCAAGATATTTTTTTCAGGAACTTTACAAGAATACGCCTATTCAATTGCAAATGATCATGACTAGGGCATCTGATCATCTATCCTATATCGATAATCGCCAGGCTCCATTTTTACCAAATGTCACCCAAAATTACATCAGTGCTTTTGCAAATTATTTCATCAAAACATTATTTATTCTTCAGTTACTAGTTGGATTATTTTTTGTTTCATCCGGAGTTAAAAAATACTTTACCAATGCTCGAGTAGCATTTAGTGATGTTCGTCATAACATCGTTCTCTTTTTGTACATCTTTATGTTCACTATTATTTTCTTTAATAGAACTACAAATGCATATGACATTACTCTCTGGTTGGTCTCACTCGCATTTTTAAATGTGCTGTCCATTTATTACTGCATTGAAAATCCAAAGTTTACTTTCAATGCCTCAATTGAGAAGTGGCCGGTATTTAAATTTTTATTTCTATTGCTAATATTAGTTTTTATTGCAAATTCATACTTGTTTTATTCTCAGAACTATAAGTGGTTTAAGGACACAAAATCAAATTCTTGGTCTGGAATGTCAACTCCGCAAAGATATCTGTCGGATGGCGTTTCCAATGAAATGAAGTCTGACTACTCCCTTAATTGCCACACAACAAATCAGAACGTACTATATCTTTTTGACGACCACACATACAACAGTGTTTTCAAAAATTTCAACGGTGAAATTATTGCGCCAGTTACATATACGATGCTGCCTTTCTACAACAATCACGATCTTATGACTGGTAAAAGAAATTTGGAGAAGTACTTAGATCGTTATTCCCAAGTCACCTTTTATGGCTCTTGTGATTTTATTGGGGAGCTACCCCCCTCCTTTAAATTAAAGAGTAAGAATTCCAATCTTGGGATTTGCTGCCTTATTCGCTAAGTATGATGAGTTTACGAGCAAAAATTAATGATTCAGTTGCCTTTTGGTTTTTCGCAGTATTCATTAGTACTTCTAGCAGTCTCATTTACGCCCAAAACTTAGATTGGAAAAGGAGCGGTGGCAGTAATGCCTCTTTGAAATTTTCTGCTCTTAATCAAATTACCCCAGAAAATATTCAGAATCTTGAGCTTGCTTGGACATATCACTCTAATAATTTATCCGTAGTTCAAGTTAACCCAATCTTTATTGATAACTCTATCATTACGACTGCTAGAGATGGGTCAGTCATTTGTTTAAATTCCCTCAATGGCAAGGAAAAGTGGAGGACATCTTTGGGGGTTGATGCCGGACGGCGGGGCTTGTTGGTTCATGATTCTCATCTTTTCGTTCCCACCTCTAGTGGAACTTATGTATTAAAGATTGAGGACGGAGCAATTGATTTACGCTTTGGAAAGAACGGCGTTTTTGGTAAGGAGTTGAGTTTTCTTCCACCCGTTGTGGATGGCCCCAATCTTATAGTCGCAAACTTAACCTCTATTGAATCATTTAATTTAAAGACAGGCGATCTTAACTGGATAACAAAATTAGAAAAAGATAACCAAGTTGCAAGGATGTGGTCTGGATTTTCTTTTGACGAGAAAAATAAACTTATATACGTAGTGACTTCAAATGCTGGCTGGTTTTTAGATGAGGATATGAAGGATGGAGGTTACTTCAATAGTTTAGTTGCGGTTGATGCAAATAATGGTAAGGTAAAGTGGGCTATCAAAGAAATCAAGCATGACCTATGGGATTTGGATATGGTTGGCCCACCAATGCTGGCGGATGTAAAGATTGGCGGCAAGTTAATCCCAGTAGTTTTAGCGGTATCAAAATCAGGCAACACCATATTCGCCAATAGGTTGACTGGTGAGCTTGTTTATCAATCTGACTATAAAGTCCTAACTGTTAAAAATACGTTTCCTCCCGTTACTCAGTTGGATATTAAGAAGCCAGTACCATTCTCAAACAATTTTTTTGACTTAGATAAGGATGTTACTTCAATAACCCCACAAAAAAGAGAATCTGTTTTACATAAAATTAGAAACGCGAAGCAAGGAAATTTATTGCCTGTAGGTCCTGATTATGACGTGGTGATGTTTGGGCTCCATGGCGGCGCTGAGTGGTCAGGAGGGGCTTTTGATCCAAATAGAAATATCTTGATTGTTCCATCTAATAAATATCCTTGGATACTGCGGACGAGATACTTTGATAGTGATGAATCTTTCACTGTTGAGATAGCAAAGAAAAATAGTGCCTACATGAATAAGTGTTCTCAATGTCATGGTGAAAACTTGAGGGGTTGGTTTCAAAATGAATTAAATGGAGATCTATATGTACCTTCATTGATTAATACATCTTCTAAAACTACCCAAGAAAAGTTTGAGAATATTAAAGCTTTTAAAAGCATGCATGCATTCTCATCTTATATTAAGGGTGAGTATGTATCTCCATACCATATAAACTTTTTGAGGGCCAAAAGAGAGGCATTGGCCAAGAGAATTGACAAATATTGCAAAAAATTTGGCTTGGGTGAAGAAAATACCGCTTTGATAAAAAGATTCATTATGGATCGATATCAGCCTGAGCAAAGCAATGGGGATATTAATTCTCAGGCTTTAATGGGCTTAGAGAGGGTGACTTCATCCGAATTATCTGATATTTACCAAATGATCAAACAAATTGATAGTGAGGTTAAGAAAAATAATCGATTGGCGATTGAGCCGGTGCATCAATTATTGCTAGATCAAAATGGTATGTTTGGCTCAGAGCCACCGTGGGGTAATTTAACCGCTATTGATCTCAATAGCGGTTTGATCAAGTGGCAAGTTCCCTTTGGAGAATATTTTGATCCGGTCTCTAAAAGGATAATCCTCGGAGATATGAACTTTGGTGGAGCCATTACCACTAAGACTGGTTTGATATTTGCAAGTGGAACACGTGATGGATATGCGCGTGCATTTAATATTAACAATGGGAAAGAGGTTTGGAAGTCCATGATGCCAGCCGCTGGATCATCTCCACCAATGACTTATTTTTCTGGAGGGTGTCAGTTTGTCTTGTTTACTGCAACTGGTGGTCAATTTTATGGATATACAAAATCTGATACAACTCTTGCATTTAAGTTAAAAGATTGCAAAGTCCACTAATTTATTCAACACTCTTGCTCATAGTAATGTAATTTACAGAGTTTATAAAACGAAAGACTCTATAAGGTTATGAAAATAATTTCCCTAGTCATACCATTTTTTAATGAAGAAGAAGGAATTGAAAGTTTTTTTAAGGAGATTAGGTCAATTGTCGCATCTATTCCAAATGCATATGGAAATCTTGGTTTTGAATTTCTATGCATTGATGATGGGTCATCAGATAGTACGTTGCAAAAGTTAATTAGTGAGTCTTTGCGTGATGATCGCATCAGTATTATTGAGTTTTCTAGAAATTTTGGCAAGGAAGCGGCTCTAACGGCTGGTATTGAATATGCCAAAGGTGATGCAGTAATTCCTATTGATTCCGATTTACAAGATCCGCCAGAATTAATCGTAGAGATGATCGGTTGGTGGCTAAAAGGTTTTCAAGTTGTATTGGCCAGAAGGGAAAGCCGAGATTCAGACTCATTCTTGAAGAGATTTACTGCGGGACTTTTCTATAGAGTTCACAACCATACATCGGCAATTCAGATTCCCCGCAATGTTGGAGACTTTAGATTAATGGATCGGTGTGTCATAGATGCATTAAAGCTTTATCCAGAAAATCAAAGATTTATGAAGGGAATTTTTGCTAGCGTAGGCTTTAAGACGCATACGGTTGATTATGTCCGACAAAAGAGGGTGGAGGGCATATCAAAATTTAATGGCCTAAAGCTCATTAATTTTGCGATTGAGGGAATTACAAGTTTTAGCACAATGCCTCTACGTTTGTTTTCGTACATTGGGCTGTTGGGGATACTATTTACATCAATATATGCAGCAGTAATTTTCTATATGGCATTAATGCATGGAATACCAGTGCCAGGCTATGCCTCATTAGCCCTAAGTATTTTATTTTTTGGTAATGTGCAGATATTGGGGATTGGAATATTAGGCGAATATATTGGAAGAATTTATTTGGAATCTAAGAGAAGACCTGTTTACATTATTAAAAAGCATCATCAGTTAGGACGATAATATAGATGGGCGTATTTCATCTCTTGGGTGCAAGCTCGCCAATTGCCCAGTTACTTGCCAAAAAATTAAATTTAGAAAACGAGGTATTTTTATACTCTAGTAGTGGCTATGGAGACGCTATCAAAAATTTCTTGGTAAAGGCAATTGATGAGTCAACCATTATTTATTTTTGTAATATTCAAGATGATCTAAATGCAAATATTAAATTATTAAATCAAGTAATTGACCATTGCAAAAAATATAATTGTAAATTTATTTATATATCCAGTATTAATGCACAAGTACCATCCGCTTCACTCTACTCAAGCATTAAATATGAATGCGAAAAAGTAGTTAGATATCATGGCTATATAAACATTAGGTTGGCTATTGTTGTTTCGGAGCCCCCAATCAGTTCTTACAAGGCTTTGAAAGGTTTGGATAGATTGCCAGTTCAATTTATTTTTAATGAGAATCGATATCTGCATTTTACTGATATCGACAGATTTTTAAATCTTGATTTTTGTCAAATCAATAGCAGCATTAATTTGTATAGTTATTCCCTAAAGTTAAATGATTTTTTTAATAGAACCAAGGGCAAGATTATTAAAATTCACATGGATAAGTCCATTAGATTTCTCAAAAGGGTAAATAAAACTTATCCATTAAAATCAATCTTTGGAAGATTTCTAACTTTAACGGCATTTGAACGAGATTTTCTAAAATGAAAACGATTATTTTAGGGACGGGTATTGCGGGGTATGGCGCCTATTTAGCCTGTAAGGATCTTGGTAAGCTTAATGAGGTTGTATTTTATAACTACGGTAATAAAATCACTAATAAGCCAGTGGAAGGATCATTTTTTCCAGCAGTAAAGTTTCCCGTTAAAAAGGAGTTCGGGGAAAACTATCAGGCTGTAAAAATTCAAAATTCTAAATTTAAAATTAGATACTCAGCCTCGCGAGGTGGTCTTTCTGATTTTTGGAGTGGGTCCGTATCCACATTTTCTAATCGTGAATTACAGGTAAGAAACTTATCTTTTCTGAAGAAGTTTTATAAGATTATTGCCGATAAGATTGATATCATGGGTCCACGTGATGCCAATATCCAATTTTGTAAGGACTATCGAGTTTCACAAGACTTTGAGTCGGTAGCATCCTTAGATTGTTTCAATAATATCAAGATTCAGAACGATCAATTTTCCCTATCTAGCGAGGATAATAAAGTTCTTGTAGCCTCTAATTGCATCATGTGCGGCCAATGCTTTCATGGATGTGAGCAAGGTGTGATTTTTAGACCTATGAAAAAGTTTGAGGGTGTCGCCATTCGTACTGAAGAAATTGAACGAATTCAGATGCAAGATCAGAAATGGCATTTATTTGATTCAAAAGGAAGCTGTGTAGATGTATGCGATGTTTTGTTTTTAGCCTGTGGCACATTTCAAACCATTAAGCTGCTAAATAATTCAAAGTTATTAGATTATGAGAGGGTCGAGATTTATGACTCAAATGCGATTATCTTTTGCGTTAAATTAAAGCCCACAACAACACGCTACCTTAAAAATTACGGGTATGCTAATAAAATTATTTCTATAGAAGGGGCGGCGGATAGAAGATTTGACACACAAATTTCAATCATACCCTTGAATCATTTCTTTACAGAGTCGCTACTTGGTAGCGTCATAGGAAAATTACTGAATGGATTTTTGTTAAATCATTTTGCTTTAGGCATGTTTTTTTCATCAGCCGTTGAATCTAATGCCTATAAAATTGGTCCCGATAACCAATTATCGGTAGTATCAGATAATAGCAAATTAGCCAAATATACACTCCGAAAAATTAGCGATCTTCTTAACCAGACTAAGAGCAATTTTAAGATTATGAGTTTATTGAAAAGCGCTGATTCAAGTATTCATTACTCATCAAATTTATTGAATAATGATGAAGATTTTTTCAAGAGATCTCAGTATTTAAATAACTTACACATTATTGATGGGAACTTATTTCCAGGAAGACCATCAGCCAATGGCAATTCCTTCAGTATAATGGCTGGCTCTTACGCTGTTGTTAAAAATTATTTTGATAACGTTCTTTAGCCATCTTGTATAAAAATTATGTCATTAATTAATCAACTTAAGAAAAATATCACTCTTTTTTTGCAAGATAATTTGATTGAAGACGAGGTGAAAAATGTTGATGTCGATAGTCCAGAGCTGCTTAAAATTCATCGCGCTGTTTTACTAAAAAAGCCTTTACTTCACTCTGCATTTGGTGTTTTCTATAAAAACATGGGTGAAGCATGTGATCAATATTTCACTTGCTCTGGAATGGAGGTGGAGCTAGGATCTGGCTCTGGATTTTTTAAAAGTACAAGACCTGGTTTGGTTTCTTCAGATATTCGTGAGGCGGAATACATAGATCTAGTCTTAGATGCTCAAAAGTTAGACCTTAAAGATGCCTCCGTCAGAGCAATTTATGGCATCAATGTCCTTCATCACCTTCAAGACCCGGATCAGTTTTTTGAGGAAGCTTATCGTGTATTGGCTCCAGGTGGTGGTTTTATATTTATAGAGCCACATAATGGGTTTGTATCTGCGCTGATACATAAAATGCTTCATAAAAATGAGCATTTTGATCCGAATATGATTGGGTGGAAAAATTACTCAATCAAAGGGCCTTTATCCGGGGCAAATCAGGCATTGCCTCACATTATCTTCTCAAGAGATGTAAAGCAATTTGAGAAAAAATATTCCGGAAGATTGCAGCTAGTTCATCAGGCTTACATTAATAATTGGTTGCGGTATTTTTTCTCCGGGGGTGTGAATTTCAAACAGTTATCACCTTCTTTTATGGAGATGCCCTTTGCTTTTTTAGAGAAGTTATTGAGCCCTCTATCAAGGCATTTATCAATTCATGAGATTACTGTAGTTAAGAAGTTAGGGTAAGAGCTCATTGAGCTCTCTGTGGTTTAGTCATAGTTAGCCCGCAAAAAAAGGCAGTCATAAAAAATAGCAGCTCAATAAAATGTGCTTCATTTGCTTCTGTGATGAGATAAGCAAAAGTCAACACGGGTATGGCCCAAGATGCATACGAAAACCATAACCCATTCCGAAATAAAGAGCGGTACCAAGAGACCCATAGGGGGACTAATACCAGCAGCAAGCCGGGAACACCCATGGCTAATGCAAAGTCCATCCAGGCACTATGAGTAGCGCCACGCATATTTCCAAGTGGCTTAGAGAAGTCTGGCCATTTGGCCGCAGCTAATGATCCAAAAGAGTGATGTATCAGACCATAACCCTGGGGATTTTCTGCCAAAAGACGAGCGCCGGCCACAAACCATGCGGCACGCTGGTAGGTGCTAACGTCTACGGGAGTGCTAAGTGCGTTGATGGGTGCACAACAAACTTTGTCATCTTTCCACCACTGCTGATGATCAATGTCAACCGCAACAGTAACATCCGCCATCAATTTTGGCCAAGCTGAATTTTGCTGGATATGCTTACTGATCCCATAGTAGCTAAACGAAAGTACTAAGATAAGGATGGGTATGCCTAAAAAAAATCGCTTGGCAGTCCAATTCAAAGTAATTAAATAATGCGCAATAAGTAAAGCTAGGCAAAGGACAAAGATGGCCATGCCATTTTTAGTGTTTGCAAAGTAATCTCCAAACAACGCTAAAAAAATACCAAGTAATGCCAATAAGATCCACCATTTGTTCATTAAAGAATCCAAAGCTCGTGAAATCACTATAAAACATAGCGGCAGTAAAAGTGCACTGGCAATTACAAACGGAGGTTTGCCTTTATATGGCATCCAGGAAAAGTTAAGGTGTAACCATTCGCGTGTGACATGTACCTCATAAAGATAACGGCCAACAAAGATCACAAAGGTTCCTGCGAATCCCAGAAATAAAAGCTGTGCCGCACCATTTCCATTTATTAATTTATTGTTGAGCTCTGCTATAGACGATTGAGTTTGGGCTTTGCTGAGCAGAAGCCCTAAACTCAGTCCCGTTGGAATACCTAAGAGGGCTCGCATCCAAAGGCTCGATAGCTCTGCAAATTGTAAATTCCATTCATGGCTAAAAAATGCCAGATGAATCAGTAACCATCCATAAAACCCCATTAAAATCCAAAGGGGCCAGGCTTGTTGGTTTAATAGGGTGGATCGATGTTGGTATAGGTAGCCAAAGCTGGCAATAAATCCAAACCCCAAAAATACATGTCGAAGCGCAATGGTTCCCGGTAGCGGCCAAATAGCGAAAAGCCCGGTGCTGCAAAGCAAAATAAGCCATGGATTAATGCAGTCCCAGCATCTAGAGGTATTGGCACCTTGTTTGGGAGTCATCAGTTATAAAGGAGTATGAAGGGTTGGCGGGGGTCTTAACAGGCCCTACAAAAAACCGGATTTGACCACTGGAACGATATAATAACTCTTAAATTTAGAAGCATTTGAGCAAATCAAACAGGAACGGAATGAAGCAATGACAGGCAATCAAGCTATGGGTTCAAGCCAGGAAGGTTCTGGGCAAGGTAGTTTAGCGCAAGACTCCTCATCAGATGCTGAAATCTCCCTCGTAGATATCGTCAATTTCCTGCAAAGTGCCTGGAAAAAGTTAGTAATCGCTAGCATAGTAGGGGCTGTTTTGGGTCTTGTAGGATGGATCTTTTTAGGAAGCTACCAAGCAGAATTAGTCCTTCTCAATAACGGTGGCACCGATTTGGTTAACCTGCGCTCTTTGCAAAAATCCTTACCGAACTTGGCCGATCAAATGATTGATGAGTCTAAGGTGCCACAAGGTCAAGAGTCTCTCTACCGAACGTTAGCCACTCCAGACTGGTGGCAAAAAAACCTCGTTCCCACCTACGGCATGAGTAAAGCCGACACTAAGGACCTTGCATCAACGGCCGGTTTAGAGTCTGCCGGCACTTCTATTGTGAGCTTAACCTTAACAGCAGGGGGGTCTACAAAAGAGAAGGCCGCAGAGAATGTGCGCAGTGCAAAAACTTTTTTATTGCAAGGCGCCTCCTACCTAGCTATTAAATCCATGCTTAACTCTCAAGAATCTCAACTCTCAAGCGCTGATGCTGATATTGCTAAAAAAATCAATGCCACACAAGTCGAGTTAGGTTATCAACAAGAGCGCCTCAAAAGCTTAGAGAGCCTTGCCAAGCGTTTCCCAAATGAGCAAAAGACGATCAGTCAGGTAGTTGACCCCAAGGATTCTGGAGCCAAGTACATGCCCATTAGCACCCAGATCATTGCGGCCAATACCGATATCAATGCCAGCAAAGAGGCGCTCGAGCGCTTAAAAGATGCGCAAGATCAAACAGCAGTGCTACGTACTTGGGTAAAGCAGGCTTCTCCCTTGGTCGAGGGCTCATATGATGGCCTAGCGTTAATCAAGCAACTTTTACAAGAAGAGTCTCAATTGCGCGCCACTTTAGATCCTAAGGATCCGAAGTCCCAAGCCTTTGTCGATGGTCTGCGCTCTACCTTGATCAGTATAAATGTGCGATTTACTAAAGGCTTAGAAGCCAATACTGCCCCAACCGCAAATAAAAAAGGCATGATCAAAACCACTGCAGCAGGTCTTTTTGCGGCGTTTTTCCTCATGCTCTTAGTGCTATTGGGTCAAAAAGTCTGGGTAAACATTCAAAGTGGTGGTGCTAAGTGAAGCTCGTCGCTAAGGCAGTTCGCAATCGATTGCGAACTAAGGTCCGAGATCGGGCATTAGCGGGCTTTAAAAGAACTTTTTATTAATCCTTTTTTCAATGGATCACCCAATTAGTTATGACCATCGATAGTATTCCTTATAACCGCCCCTATATGGCAGGAAAAGAGTTAGCTTATATTCAGGATGCACATAATAGGAATATGCTAGCTGGCGATGGATTCTTTACTAAGAAGTGTCATGAATGGCTGGAAAATCAGACCGACTGCTTCAAGGCGCTATTAACCCATTCTTGCACGGGCGCCTTAGAGATGGCTGCATTGCTGCTCAACATTCAGCCTGGCGATGAAATTATCATGCCATCGTACACATTTGTTTCTACTGCCAATGCATTTGTACTTCGAGGAGCGGTTCCAGTGTTTGTGGATATACGCCCAGACACCCTTAATATTGATGAATCCAAAATTGAAGAGGCAATTACTTCTAAAACCAAAGTAATAGTCCCTGTTCATTATGCGGGAGTTGCCTGTGAGATGGACGTAATAATGAGTATTGCTAGGCGCTATTCATTACATGTCGTTGAGGATGCTGCACAGGGGGTTATGGCAAGTTACAGGGGCAGAGCACTTGGGACTATTGGCGATTTAGGCGGCTATAGTTTTCATGAGACCAAGAATATTATCTCTGGTGAGGGCGGAGCATTATTGGTAAATCGTGATGAATTTATTGCGCAAGCGGAAGTAATTAGAGAAAAAGGCACGGACCGTAGTAAATTTTTCCGTGGGGAAGTTGATAAGTACACATGGCAAAGTATTGGATCTTCTTTTTTGCCTGGAGAATTAACTGCCGCTTTTCTTTTTGGACAATTGGAGTGTGCTGAAGAGATTATTTCCAAGAGACTGGAGATCTGGAATAACTATGATAACGCCCTTGAGGGCTTAGAAAAGGACGGCGTTCTTCAGCGCCCCTTCATTCCAATCGAGTGCCAACATAATGCCCATATTTATTATGTAATTCTTGCCGCCGATATCAACCGTAATAAAGTTCTAGAGCTGATGAAGCATGAAGGAGTCCATGCAGTTTTTCATTACGTCCCCTTGCATATCTCTCCTGCAGGTAAGCATTTTGGGCGAATATCTGGTGACCTAGAGAATACCAAGCAACTTTCTGAGAGGTTGATCCGCCTTCCGCTGTGGATAGGGTTAACTGGCGCACAGCAGTGTAGAGTGATTGATACATTAACTGATGCTATTGTTAGAGCTCGAGCTATCTAACTTATGAAGCTTTAAAAAATGAAGTCTGATCATCCGCTGTTAATAATCAGTTATTTTTGTGGCATTAAGGGTAACTGCCCCGCAGAATGGGTAGACGATAAGATCCGCGCTTTTGAGAAAGCAGGGCGTCAGTTAGTTGTATTAACTGGGCTTGGTAGTCATGTTATTGATAGGTCTGGGGTGCTGTATATTCGGGTTCCCTCTTTGTCTTGGAATGATTTTAAGATTGAAATTGGAGAGTTAAGATCTGGCTTCGAGAAAGTTCCCTTGCAAGTTTGGTTATTCTCCCCCGTAGCATTCTTAATTGGCCATCTGGTTGACTTTATTTTACGAAAGATAACTAAGGGTGTGACGGGAGGGAGATGGTCCTGGGTCATCACAGCTATTCCAGTTGCTCTATTTATAAAACTGCGCCATGCAACAGGCGATATATTAGCTACTGGAGGCCCCACCTCTGCGCACATAGTAGGCAGTGTATTGGCTAGTCTGTTTAAGGAAAATTTATATTGCGAGTTTCAGGATCCAATCCTTGGCGCAAATATGACAAGATCAAGATGGACGAGAGTCATTTCATTAAAAATAGAATCATGGTTAATTAGAGTATCTAAAAAAGCAGTTTTTGTAACGCAGGCAGCAGGTCTTGCTGCTCAAAAAAGAAATCACCAATTTCGGGATAATATTGCTTCCATTTATCCAGGCTCATGGAACTTTTTTGAGACCTTGAGGGCAAAAAAGTCACGAAAATATGAATGCATTGAATTTTTGCACCTTGGAACACTGTATGGGTCGAGAAATTTGGATCTATTTTTTAAGGCGCTTGACGATCTTCGGGTTGAAGGTTTTGCTCTCGCAAATATCGTCCACGTTGTCAATCTTGGTGCGGTATATTGCGATGCCGGAAAAGCTTATCAAGCTAGGCCTGATTTCGAATTGCTTGACGCCTTAGATCGGATTCAAGCCCTGGAAAGAGCACAACTTGCAGATTGTCTTCTGCTCATTCAGCACAATGATGAATGCAGTTTGGAGACTATCCCCTATAAGACATATGATTACCTAAATCTTGAAATGCCTATATTGGGACTTCTAAAAAATAATGAGCTTGCCGAGCTGATTGATTCTTCCGGTAGCCTTTCTGCATCAGTTGATGATCTTAGGTCTATAAAAGAGACGCTTAAATCCTGCCTGCTGAGACTAACAGAGCCGAGTCTAGATAGCCAAAATCAAAGCATTAAAATTGATATTAGTGTGCAGTCTTTGAAAATGTTTGAGTAATTTATTGATGAACTCAAATCTCACAATTATTTTATCTGGGCACGTAAATAGACCTCAAAATTTTGATTTGAGGCCATTCTGGTTAGGTTTTATTGAGTTGCAGAATAAGCTGCCAAGCTCTATGAATATTCAGAATATATTGGCGCATAGCTGGAATCCAGAGTTCTCAGAGTTAGTGGAATTAGTTTATTCACCAAAAATACTCCATACTGAGAAACAAGATTTTTTTTATGACGAGTTTATTGGGGATATTGACCCCCCTGATTTTTTTGAAAAGGGCTTGGAGCGCCTAAACTCAACCTGGAAAAATGTTTCTATTCATTCGGTAATAGGTAATGCTCGATCAAGAGCTCGTGCTATTTCGCTAATGAATAGATTGCCTGCAAGTGAGATGAAAGATCAAGTACTTATAACTCGCTGGGATATAGGTCAAACAGGTAGCAGCGAAGTAAATCAAATGGTTTTAGATCCTTCATTACCTAGAGAGAATATTTATCTGGCCTACTATTCTGAGGTTGATGAGGGGTATGCAGATATGTGGATAGTTGCGCCTTGGCATTTAGCGTTGCGATTTGAATTATTTGATATTTTTTGCCTTAAATGTCTAAAAGGTGGAAATGAATTTTTAGTTTCATTTACCTATAAGGGCTGGCCAGGATCCAAGAAGCTTTCAAAAGTAGATATTTTTTTAGCAAGCCCATATATGCGTCATTTGCATAAAGTGATTTTAAGAGTCATTGAACATGTTAAGAAAAAATCAGAAAAAAGTAGTTTATTGAAACGTTTGGTTGCAAAAGTTTTCAACCCCCTCATTTTATTTGTCGCAGCACCTCCGGTTACGGCGGAGAATTCCCTTTTGATTGGTAGATTGTCACCCGAGCAGCTTCGTGTTTTCCCAAAATATCAGGCGCTCAATATCCACGCATTACTAAAATACTTTTTTTTAAGTGAAAAGATGCGTGAACAGACACGCTTCTTAACGGCACATGACTTTGAAATTTCAGATTCTTTGGGAAATTTAATAAATCCCCAACCTTTTGTTCTATTTTTGGAGGCTGAGGATGTAGGTAATGAGGGTGTGTTTGATGATTTGGTATCAACTTCACCGCTACCTATTGCCGGAATTTATGTTGTGCAGGGCAATCAAATTCTGGAGGTGTTAATTAAGGATAATGGCAGCCTTTTTATTGAATGTATTGATGTTGTCAATATTGAATCTAGTAAAAAGTTAGCCTTTGCATTAGATCTTGCTTCTCGGAAATTCTCCTATTCAATGCCCATATTATTTTTGAGATCTATTAAGACGTATCTTGGCTGCTCAGACTGGAGTTATTTGAATGCGCTCTTAAAATACATCCTTTGGTCTGGTATAGATTATGTGGGGATTGATTGCAGTTTGGATGGAAGATCTCATAATGATTTTCCTGATATGAGATATGTTCGTGGTGAAGGGGCAATCTCTTTTGAGAAGGCTGCAGGGACCTTGGGTAAGTTAGACTCTCTATTCAAATCTACATTTGGAGATGTGAATGATTTGATTCGCACGGCAGAGCTTATGAAACTAGACTTCTCTTGCACTTCATCTTCTAGGAGTTTATTTTGAGTAAAACCATCCATCTATATCTAGCATGCTAAGAAAAAATTCTGACTTGTTTCCAAGGGGCCACGTCGATTTGGAGCGGTTCAAAAAATTAATATCCACAGGGAAACCGTTTACTTTTATTCGATTTAGTGATGGGGAAATTGAGATTCTGCGGAATCGTAGATTGGTAATTTCGAGTGGGGTAACTGAATTTAGGGGAAAAACATTTTCTAACAACTTTCCTAAATTTGATGAAAAGTCTTTTAATCCCAAGGACGGTCAGGCGCTTAGGGCTGACTTGTTAGCTTCTGCGATTTATAGGGAGGATAGTTACTTTAAGGGAGTGCCAACTGCCCATAATAATGCAGTTATTGATCGTGAATTCATGTTGCGCTTAAACGGTGGCCTTACATCGCAACTAACATTTTCAGACTTATTTCTTAATTCAAACTTTCTGATGGCGCGTACAAATTTTTTCCCCTTTGCGGTGGAATATTTTAGTAGTATTTTTTTGGTTGGAAACTGGAGATGCACTCTTGGAAAGTATTTAAGTGGGGCGACCTTGGTTCCCATTCCTGATAATTTATTTGCTACTTATGAAAAAACTTTGGGGGATGTCTTATTGCAGATTAGGGAGTCGCCAAAATATAGCCTGGTTCTTTCTTCGGCATCATCTCTTTCAAATATATTGGGTCATCGATTAAGAATTGAGAGGCCAGATATTACATTTTTAGATATTGGTACAGCATTGAATGACATTATGGGATTGCCAGGAAAAACAAGGGCATATCACAAACTGCTTGATCAGTTGACATTTTCTGAGAAGATTTCCGCTTGGCGTTATAAGCGCAATAAGGAGTACCAACTAAAATGGTAAACAATAGGATTACGGTTGTGCTTAATGGATTTAAGCGCCAAGAATACCTTAAGGATCAAATTAATTGTGTATTTGCGCAATCAAATCCAGCGCATCGAGTGTTGGTTTGGAATAATGGCTCTGAATTAAATCTTCATGGATATGGTGATCGAGTGATGGTGGCCAACAACTCCCATAATCTTGGTGTATGGTCTCGCTTTGCATATGCTTTGAATGCTGAAACAGAATTTATTTGCATGCTCGATGATGATACTTTTCCAGCCCCTCGTTTTTTTGAAAGCTGTCTGCAGCAGATGAAAAATGAGCCCGCTTTGTTAGGGGCTCGGGGATTGCGATTTTTGAGTGAATCGCGATACCACCCCTTTATTGCATATGGATGGGATGCACCAAATAATAGTACTGAAGTTGTAGACATTGTTGGCCATGCCTGGTTTTTTAAGAGAGAGTGGCTGGGGGTATTTTGGCGCGAATTGCCTGAATTAGGATCCTCCAGACTTGTTGGTGAGGATATGCATTTTTCTTTCATGCTTCAAAAATACCTTGGCATAAGAACTATGGTCCCGCCACATCCTATCGAAGACCAATCTATATGGGGTAGCAATCCCGAGCTGGCGGTAAGACTTGGCACTTCAGGGGTGGCTGTTTCCCAAGGCGAGGAGGCACTTAAAAAGTTTGATTCAGCCTTAAGGTACTGCACCAGTAAGGGATTCAAGTTATGCAAGGATACTGAAGATCTTTTTGATTCTGCTATTTTGATTGGGCCCGGCATCACCCGCTTAAAATTTTTGAAATTACTTGGGGTTAAATATCCCAAACTAAAACAATTTGGCCGTTATTTACAGAATATATTGGCTAAAAAAAATATACATATTTAATTATCGTGATGAAACTATGAAGAAAATATGTGTAGTGGTGGGTACAAGGCCCGAGGCGATAAAAATGGCTCCAGTAATACTTGAGCTACGTAAGAATTCATCCAATTTTGATGTTACGGTTTGCAGTACCGGTCAGCATGCCACTATGCTCGATAGCGCATTAGCATCATTTGGACTGAGGGCTGATATTGGAATTTCAGTTATGAAGCCTGGGCAGACTTTGGCGGAATTAACTAGCAATATTTTGTTGGGATTAAGCTCACGATTCAAGGAAATGACGCCTGATTTAGTGTTGGTGCATGGTGATACGGCCTCTGCAATGGCTGGTGCATTGGCTGCATTCTATAACCAGATAGAGGTTGGGCATGTAGAGGCAGGTTTACGTACCGGAGATTTGTTATCCCCATTTCCGGAGGAATATAATCGGCGATCAGTCTCAATAGCAACTAAGTATCATTTTGCGCCAACACCGTCTGCAAAGGATAATCTCGTCAATGAGGGTGTGGATCAATCCCAGATTATTCTCACAGGAAATACTGTGATTGATGCTTTATTGTTAACTATCTCTGATCTCAAAGAAAATCCCGATAAGATTTCTAGAGTCCGCGCTAATCTATCATCTTCGCTTGGATTTATTCCGGATGAAAAGAGATTTATCTTGATTACAGCACATCGCCGAGAAAACTTTGGGGCTGGGATGGATAATATTTGTCATAGCATTTGTAGTCTTGCCAAAGCAAACCCAGAGTTACATTTTGTATATCCCGTACACTTAAATCCGATAGTCAAAAATGTTGTTGATCTAATGCTTGGGGGGGTGACAAATGTATCACTTATCCCCCCTCAGGATTACTTGCATTTTGCTTGGCTCATGCATCATTGTGTACTGGTGCTCACTGATAGCGGTGGAATTCAAGAGGAGGCGCCAGCATTAGGTAAGCCAGTACTTGTGATGCGAGACACTAGTGAAAGGCCTGAGGCTATTCTTGCTGGCACTGCAAAATTGGTCACCACAGACCCTGAAACTATCATTCGTGAGACGCAAATATTGATTAGTGATCATGATGCGTATTTAAAAATGGCTCGTGCATCCAATCCTTTTGGTGATGGCTTAGCTGCTAAACGCATTTCTGAATATCTAATTTCCCTATGATGTCAAAAATGACAAGTTTAAAAATACGCAAATTTGCATCCGAGGATATAGGGCCGGTAATTGAATTATTACAAGAGGTGAGTATTTATAGGCCCAAAGATGACTTAATAGCCAGTCTTGCACATAAATTTATTACTTCACCAAATTCAGTAGGTCGTGTATTGGACTCTAATGGGAATGTAATAGGATTTGGATCTATGTTTGTTTTGGATCGTATTCGTGGTGGTAATTCAGGCATTATCGAAGATGTTGTTATTGCTCCACATAGTCGTAACCAGGGTTTGGGGCGTTTGCTTATAGAGGACTTATTAGATCAAGCTCGTATGCAAGGATGTTTTAAGGTTACTCTCGAGTCTAGTCTAGTTGGTGAAAAATTCTATCAAGCAGTTGGTTTTAAGTCGGCTGGCAGAGCTATGAGGTTTTTATTGTGAGCATAATCAAAGAAAAAAATGGGATAAACATCATTGCTCATCGTGGGTATTGGCTTGACTCCTCTGAAAAAAATACTGAACCGGCATTCATACGAGCTCTAGAAAATTCATTTGGTATAGAGACTGATTTTCGCGATCTTAATGGTGAGTTAGTGGTCTCTCACGATATTCCGACTATCGGAACTATGAAGGCATCGCAATTTATTGATTTATATCGTACTCACCCTGTTTCCGCTCCAATAGCCTTAAATATCAAGTCCGATGGTTTGCAGGACTTGATTAATGAATTAATGGTGCGCGCAGAATTTAAAAGTGCTTTTGTATTTGATATGGCGGTTCCGGATATGCGCGCATATTTAAAAAATAACACTCCAACTTTTGCTCGCTTGAGCGAATATGAGCCGCACGCTGTCTTCTTAGATTCTTGTAAAGGAGTGTGGCTGGATGCTTTCGAACGCAGGTGGTATGACGTTCACACCTTTACCTTCTTATTAAACCAGAAAAAACAAATAGTTATTGTCTCCCCAGAGTTGCATGGCAGGGCTCATTTATCTCTTTGGGAGTTCATCAAAACCAATAATTTTCATCGTAATGACTTGGTGGCTTTATGCACCGATTTTCCTATGCACGCAAAGGAATATTTTTATGACTAAGATCAAGGCCATTTTATTTGATATGGATGGCGTACTAATAGAGGCCAAAGATTGGCACTATGAGGCACTAAATCAAGCGCTTGCGATTTTTGGTATGGAAATTAATCGCTATGACCACATGGTGACCTATGATGGCTTACCAACGAAAAAGAAGTTGGAAATGCTCACCTTGGAGCGGGGATTACCTAAGGCGTTGCATTCTTTTATCAATGATATGAAACAAGAGTTCACTTTTCAGCTAGGTTATGCAAAGTGCAAGCCAACTTTTATTCATCAATACACTCTCTCCCACTTAAAGGGTCAAGGTTATAGAATGGCTTCTTGCTCGAATTCTATACGTAAAACAATGGAGATATTATTTGAAAGGTCTGGACTAACAGACTATTTTGAATTTTACCTTTCCAATCAAGACGTCAATGAGCCTAAGCCGCATCCTGAAATTTATACCGCTGCAATTCAAAGGATGGGCTTGCAGCCGGATGAATGCCTCATACTCGAAGACAATGAGAATGGGATTAAGGCAGCAAAAGCATCTGGTGCCCACGTACTCATTATTCATGATGTGAATGAAGTCAATTTAGAAAATATTACGAAACGAATTTCGGAAATCGAGGTGCAATCATGAATTTAGTTATACCGATTGCTTCAAACTCAAAATTTTTCTGCATTGAAGATTACGTCTACCCAAAGCCATTGATTGAAATCATGGGATTGCCGATGATTGAGCACGTGATTAAAAATATTACTCAAGAGAAGGATTTCGATAAAATCATTTTCATTGTAAATCAAGAGGAGTGCGATAAATTTCATCTTGATAACACCTTAAATTTATTAAGCCCTATTAAGCCGGAAATTATTAAGTTACGAACTGACACTCAGGGTGCGTTATGCAGCGTTTTACTGTCAATTGAGCACATTAACAATGATCAACCTCTAATTATTTCCAATGCAGATCAAATATTTGATCAGGGAATTATGGATTATTTTGAGCGCTTTACCACTAGTGATCTAGACGCAGCATGCCTCACCTTTAGCTCGGTGCATCCTCGATGGTCTTATGTGAAAGAAAATGAAATGGGTCTGGTAATTGAGACCGCTGAAAAAAGGCCGATTAGTAGGCATGCAATTGCGGGACTATATTTATATAAAAAAGGATCGGATTTTATTCAATGTGGTATGACCTCTATTAAGCGCGGAGCAAGCATAGACGGAAAATATTTTATCGCACCTGTTTTTAATGAATATGTTTTGTCAGGCAAGAAGGTTGGGCACTACTCGGTGCCCAATGAGCAATACCATACGTTTTATAGCCCCCAAAAAATAGAAGAATATGAATCTAGCCTCAAGCGCAATCAGGGAAAATGAGATGAAACTATTTAATTTGGACGATATGACGAAAGGCTGGTTTATTGGAAATTTTACCCCCACAGTTTTATCTACTAATCAAGTGGAGGTGGCTGTAAAAAAATATAAAGCCGGCGAGTATGAGTCGGCGCATCACCATAAAATTGCCACAGAGATTACGGTAATTACTGAGGGAAAGGTCAAAATGAATGGTGTTATTTATAAGGCCGGAGCAATTTTGGTAATCGAGCCTAATAAATCGACAGACTTTTTGGCCATCACTGATGTCACTACTACTGTAGTGAAATTTCCAGGTGCACATGACGATAAATATCCGGGAGCCCCCAATGCATAATATTGTCATCCCAATGGCCGGCGCTGGAAGTAGATTTAGCAAGGCTGGGTATTTAAAGCCAAAACCATTTATTGATGTAAATGGAAAACCAATGATTGTCAGGGTCTTGGAAAATCTATCGTTACCTAATGCTAGATATATCCTAATTGCTAGGAATGACCATATTCAGAGGGAGCGCGAGCTCGTTGCTCAGATTGAGAGCGAATTTAATGCTGTCTTTATTGGAATTGATGATCAAACAGAGGGAACGGCCTGTACTGTATTGCATGCGCGTCACTTAATTAATAACAATGAGCCCTTGTTAATTGCAAATTCAGATCAAATTGTTGATTTTGAGCCAAATTTATTTTTTCAAGATGCCATTGATCGAAACTTAGATGGATCTATTCTTGTCTTTAAGGATTTTGATAGGAACCCTAAGTGGTCATTTGCAAAAGTGGATGAAGAGGGTCTAGTTATAGAGGTGAAGGAGAAAAATCCAATCTCAGACAATGCAACAGTCGGTATTTATTTATATAGGTCAGGGGCTGATTTTGTAGATAGCACTATTGATATGATGCTATTCCAAGACAGGGTAAACGGAGAATACTACACATGTCCCACCTATAATTACATGATTAAAAAAAGAAAAAAAATAGGTGTTTACAATATCCCATATAAATCTATGCATGGAATTGGAACTCCAGAAGATCTTAATTCCTACTTGAATATCTCTTCTGAGAAAAAGAATTTAAAATGAAACTATCGACTGAGGTATTGGATAGGGGCATATGTCATTTAACCTATACACATTCTGATTGTGAAGATATTTGGCCGATATATTTTTCTCAAATGGAAAAGTACTTTGATTCTGGAATGAAACATTTTGTTGCCGTCAATAGGCCAAGTGAATTTCTACCTGAAAATACTCAAGCAATAATTTATGATGATGCTTTAACTTATCCTCAGCGATTATTGAATTGCCTAGATTACCTTGATTCCTACGATTATATATTTTTTGACCATGAGGATATGTTTTTGTATGCAACGCCTGATTTCAATGAAATGGGTAAATACTATAACTGCCTAAAACAAGGTAAATTTGATTACATCAGGATGATCAAGGGCGGCGATTCAAAATATAAGAATGTTGACAATATCTCAACATTATTTGAATTGGATCTTCGCTCAAATTGGATATTCTCAATACAGCCAAGCTTTTGGAATCGAAGAAAATTAATGGATGTGCTTAGCTCAAATATGAAATCAAATATTTGGGATTTGGAGGTTAAGAGTCAGTCGGTTGTTAGGAAAATGAAATTAAAAGCTGCATTTTCTCAAAGAGAGGGTATAAAGCGCGGTCTGCATCACTACGATAATGATGTATATCCTTATGTTGCAACGGCAATAGTAAAGGGTAAATGGAATATTTCTGAATATCTTAAAGAGCTCAACCCTATGCTGGAATCATATGGGATAGATGTAAATAAAAGAGGCTATTTTTAAAAAAATATAAATTAATTTAATGAGAAAATTATATTATTCCTTATATCAAATAATTCCAAAAAATATAATAGATAGATTTTATTTTGGTATTTTTTTAATTGGAATTGTGGGGATACTAGAGATATTTTCACTATCAGCCTTAATTGGCTTTTTCAAATTTGGATTTCAAGGGCCGAATACAGAAAATATACCTCTGATATTGAATATTATCGATAAAGTTGGTGAGCGTCAGTTTATTACAAGTCTATTGATAATTTCAATTAGTATATTCATAATAAAATCTCTTTTTATTTTATTTGTTAATAAATATGCATACAACACAGCTATTGCAGCTAAAAAGTATCTACAAGATAACTTATATTGGTCATATATAAATATTAATTTTTTTAGCTATACAAAAGAAACATCATCGGAGTGGGTTAGAAATATAATTATTGATTGCAATGCAATTGAGGGAAGATTTTTTACGCCAATATTAGTCCTCCTTGGTGAAATAATTCCAGCCATTTGTATATGTGGGGTATTGGCATATATTAATTATCAAGCATTTTTATTGGCAATTTTTATTTTTCTAGTTACTGGATTCTTGATATATTTTTTTACCTATAAGAAGATGGTTTTGCTTGGTAAATTACAACAACAATCAGAACATGAAGTCGTCCTCTCTATCCAAAATGCTTTTAATGGAATAAGAGAAATAAAGCTGTATGAATTGGAGAATTGGTCCAAAAATAAATTTTTAGAACATTCAAACTCTAATGCATACGCAATTAATAAGGCATTGTTTATTGGGTTACTGCCTAAGTTTGTGTTTGAAGTGGCGGTTTACCTGTCTCTTGGGGCGGTATTTTTATTGTACCTGTGGGGTGGTGGAGCTCCGATGGTAAACGTTATAGCTGAGTTTTCAATATTTGGGGCTGCTGCTATGAGGTTGATGCCCTCAGTTAGCAAAGTCGTTAGTCATTTGCAATCACTTAAACACGCAGAATCTTCAATAAGGGCAGTATTGGAAAAGTTAAGAATTCTTGCCATTTCAAAAGATGTAGTAGAAACCAAGTGCTTAGATGAAAAATTTATCCAAATGACCCTTAAAGATATTAATTATGAATATTTAGAGAAAAAAAAGGTCTTGGAAAATATCTCCTTAAATATAAATGTTGGAGATATTATTGGAATTATTGGCGGCTCTGGCAGTGGTAAAACTACTCTAATCAATATAGCCTTAGGATTACTAAAGCCAACATCGGGAGAAATTCTTGTTAATAGCAGAAGCCTAGAGAGCTCCAAGCACTGGTTATGGAGTATTTTGGCATATGTACCTCAAGAGCCATTCTTAGTAAACGATACGATAATTGGTAATGTATTAATGGAAAATGTACACGATAGTAAGAATGCTATGAGGGCACAAAATATTCTTAATTCACTGGGGTTGTCGAGCGATAATTTAAATTATGATGCTCCAATTGGAGAAGGTGGCTCAAGAATATCTGGTGGTCAGCGACAAAGATTGGCTATTGCAAGAGCAATTTTTAGGAATCCTGAGATATTGATATTAGATGAAGCAACAAGTTCTATGGATGAAAATACGCAATTTAAAGTTTTGAATTTTATAATTAATTCACTTCGAGGCAAAACTATTATTATGATTACTCACAGGCCTGAAACTTTAAATTTTTGCAATAAAACCATAAGATTGGTGTAATGGCATGCTTTTTATTTCTATTTTTGCATTTTATTTTTCATATTATAAAAAAAATATTTCAGACAGTTTAATTATTACACTTGCTACAATATATTCAGCAGTTTTGATATTTTCAATATTTATACAGCATTTCAATGTTCATATATTTTCATTAATAGTAATTTTATTTTTGTCGAAAATTACTTATGACTCATATGCAACCTTTAAGATACATGTTAATAATAATTTAGAGCAACGGTGTTTAATAGTTTTTATAGCTCTTGTTTGTGTAATATTATATTTTGGATTGTCCAGAGAGCAATTAATTTGGGATGAGTATGCACAATGGGCATACTCTGTTAAGTATTTAACAAATTATGGTTGGATTCCATCTTCCTTGGAGGATGCTATTGGGCATGGAGGTGTTTGGTACCCATGGGGATTGGCAATTTACTCTTTTTCAGTCTCATACCCTTTAATAAATTATTCCTCAACAAGCCCTGTCATCATAAACTGTATCCTATTAATAGCGGTATATTTTTTATTAAATATTAATAAAAAAATAATATGGATTAGTTTAATATATTTTTTTACATTAATCATTTTTGTAACTGGGAATGGAGTTTTTATTGGGTATGCAGATTTTTCACAATCATTAATTGTGGCGATTGCTATTTTATACGCATTAAAAATTTCAGAACAGATCAAGCGTGATAATAGGGCAATAGAATTATCGGAGCTTAGTGGGTTTGCCTGCTCTCTAATATTGCTTGTCTCAGTTAAGGAGTCGGGAAAATATATACTAGCTATATTATTTTTAACATGGGCGCTAGTGTTTGCAAGCGAAGCAATTCGAACTAGAAATTTTGCGAAGATATGTTGCGCATACCTGCCTGCCGTACTTTTGGCTTTTCTTTGGACATATAAACTTAGCTTTATATCAGAAAGAAGTAGTCGCGATATTGGGATTGCGACTAATCAAAATTTAGAAAATTTAGGCTCATTTTTCTTTTCCGCATATGAGCAGTGCTTGTCATTACCAAGACTTTTTACTGTTCCACTACTATTGCTTTTGATTTTATATGCCCTAAAGGCCAGGTTTAGAGATGTGGGACCTTCAAATTTTAAATTCATTACTATTTTTAGTATAATTTATATAATTTTTATAATTGCAGCGTTTATTTTTTCTTTTGGAACAATCGAGTTCGTTAAGGCGAATTCATTTACACGCTACATCGAATTAATTTCAGTATTATTTACTATTATTTTGTTCGAAAAAATTATAGCATTCGATTATTTAATAAAATTTTATAATACAATATCATATTTAGTATTTATATTATTAATATGGCTTGCTTATAATGTTTCATCAAATTATAAAAATATATGGGAAAAAAATGATATATATTTAACCGAGGTTTCCTCATTAATATATAAAAAAGTAGGTTTAAGTGGAGTTTATTATGTTGATTATGCAACATATGGACTTCACCCTATTATGATTAATTACTTTTATCCAAAATCTAAAATTTTAAGTTATTTACCAGTATCTATATACAAAGATGATCATTTGCCAGAAATTATTATTAATGATAAAAATATAATATATATTATTATCATAGCTGAAACCTCTAGAATTCATTGTTACGAGAAATCATCTTTGGCTTATACAATATCATTTAAGAATCCCAATAACCTATCGTATGTTGTTATTCCAAAGGTGAATTACTATGAAACTATTGATCAATCCTGTTTAAAAAAGTAAAATAATATTACTTTCTGGCTATTATTAATATATTTTTCCCAAATAAATACTTAAATCCAATTTCATCTAATATTCTACTAACGGGGTATATAAATCTGTCAAAAATTTTCAATTTTTTAGACGATTGTTCGCAATTTACATTCTTTTTATTATATTTTTCATAAATCCATGCGAAAAATCCTAATGTATCGCAATAGTTAAATTTTATTATTTTGTATCCGGATATATTTAATTTGGTGAAAAGATCTTTTTTGGTATATCGACGAATATGCCCTACTTTTTTATCCATATGGGAATAAAGAAATTTGAAAGCTGGAACATATATTGATAACACACCCCCATTTTCAAGTTTTTCATAGAGATTATTTAAAATAAGCTGATCTTCCTCTATATGTTCAAGTACATTTGAGGTGTAAATTAGATTAAATTTATGATTAGTTTCAGTAATATCACTGAATACTGTAAATCCTCGCTCTTCTAGATTTTTCTTTAAGATGGGATCTATTTCAATACATATTGGTTTAATCCCAAATATGTTGTGATAAATTGTTGCAAGGGTTCCTAATCCAGCCCCAAATTCTAGAATTTTTTCTATATTTGAGCCCCTTCTAACACTTGAAATTTTTTTAACAATATCATTGTTATAATTTTTTAAGAACATTTCATTCATCTCAAGTTCTTTAATTCCAGTGTATTCTTGAAATGTTTTTTGGTTTTCTACATTATTCTTTCTATGCATATATTTTTTTCTAAAAAATGGTTAAAAATCACACTAAAAAAGTTGCACTGATTATCCCTTGTTTCAATGAGGCTGCATCTATTGGAGATGTAATAACTGGCTTTAAATTGGCGCTTCCATCTATCTTTATCCATGTATTTGATAATAACTCATCAGACGAAACTGCATCCATAGCCTCTAATTTAGGTGCAACTGTTACTCATGTCCCCTCTAAAGGCAAGGGGAACGTTGTAAGGCGTATGTTTTCTGAAGTGAATGCAGATATATATGTAATGGTTGATGGGGACGGAACCTATGACCCAAAATCATTAGCTCTAATGATTGATTTATTAGAAAAAAATAAGCTCGACATGGTTGTTGGCGTAAGAAAGGTTTCTGAAATTGCCCTTACTAAAGCCTATAGGAGCGGACATCAATTTGGTAATCGCTTATTAACTAAGAGTGTTTATTTTATTTTTGGCGAAGGTTTTACTGATATGCTTTCTGGTTATAGGGTTTTTTCTAATAGATTTGTTAAAACATTTCCTGCTTTATCACAGGGTTTTGAGGTAGAAACAGAGCTAACTATTCATGCTCTGCAATTAAGACTTCCTTGTGGTGAAGTCCAGACGCCTTATGGCATGCGACGGGAAGGCTCCGAGAGTAAACTTTCAACCTACAAGGATGGTCTATTGATTCTCATAATGATTATTAGATTATTTATCATCGAGCGACCTTTGCTATTCTTTTTTATATGCGGATTCTTGCAATTATTGTCAGGAATTTTATTGGGGCTTCCTGTAATCTATGAATTTTTTGAAACTGGTTTGGTTCCTAGATTGCCATCTGCTCTATTGTCAGCATCTTTAGTGATCTTGGCTATGCTCTCATTTTTTTGCGGATTAATTTTAAGCAATGTTGTTACGGGTAGAATAGAGGCTAAAAGGATGGCCTATCTAAGTATTGGGATGAAAGCTTAAAATTTGAATAAAATTAATTGTTCAAAAATTTATAATGGCATTATTTTTATAAACTTAATTTCAGCGATTTCTTATTGTATTGTTGGGTACTTATCTGTAGATACTCCCGAGGGTGGTGCAAATTACGCGTTTCATCTTACTAATTCTGTAAATGTTATTTATGCAAATATTGTAATAACCACATTATTATTTTTAATAATTATAATTAAAAATTTAAATTTAATTAAATTACCTAAATTATTATTAATATTTATATTTTATTTATTCATATCTAGTGTTATAAATGATAAATTTCCTTCTATCAATGTGATTTATTCAATCATATTGTTATACGGTATATTTTATCTGCCTAAAATAATAGATATTAATATTTCGATTAACAAAAAATTTTACTTGGTTCTTTTGATATTTTGTTTATCACCTATATTATTGTATTTAATGCAAAAAATAGTGGCATTTGATAGTTTTGAAATTCCACCATTGATTATGTTTGGTAGTTTCAGGGGATTTGCATTTGATAGAATAGAATATTCTTTAATGCTTGGATATTGCCTAATATTAATAATGTCCGAAAAAAAATATTTCAATATAACAATATTTTTAATTGCATGCTACGGGTTAATTTTCAGTGAATCTAGAGCTGCATTGTTATCGTTATGGGTTTCTTCATCATATATATTTTACGGAAAGAAATATTGGGGTTTAATAAATTTATTTTTTTTAATTTGTGGAGCTACATTGCTATTCGGAGGGGATAGGGCAGCTGATTTGGTTCATTCAGGGGATAGAGAGGTATTATATTCAAGTGCATTAAGTTATATTTTCTCAAATACTGTGCATATGCTTTTTGGTTCAAGTTCTCTGTACACCTCGCCACCAGACGGTGTAGTTCCTCATAACTCAATTTTTCAGACAGTTTTAAATTTTGGATTTGTGGGCTTAATAATTTGGATATTGTTGTTAAGAGATTTTTACCGCAATACAAATAGACTGGGTAGGGGTGTTTTTATTTATATAAATTTTTTTGGTCTTATACATCCTGGATTCGATGGTTTTTATTTTCTTCCAATGGTAGCCTTGGGTTATTTTATTGCTATAGGAATTGGTAATTCAGTTACCGATCTTAAGCATGGGTAGAAATTTCATCATCTATGCGCCAAATGTCAATAAAGGTGGGGGGCTTATTCTTCTGGATGAGATTCTCAGGTGTTCTAAGGATATACAGGTATCCGGCTTTTTTGATGGTCGAGCTAAGGATCTTACTAAGAATATTAAGTGGTTTAAAAGTTACTCCTTGGTTCAGCCTAATGTCTTATCTCGTTTGGCTGCAGAATTTTCTTTATGGAGACTGGCGAATAAAGATAAAACAGTTATTTGTTTTCATGGTCTACCTCCATTATTGCCTTCAAGGGCAAAGGTTTTCGTTTTATTACAAAATAGTTTGTACATTGATGACACGAAGTTAAATATATTTCCCATTAGGATTGGGCTGAGAATTTTTTTTGAGAGACTTATTGGATCGTTGTTTAGAAACAGAGTTGATGGATATATCGTTCAGACTCCCTCCATGCATCGAAAGCTTAAGAGTTGGCTCAGTAAAAATCCTTTGAGTCCTAAGGACATCTCTATAGCGATCTCATCATTTGGCGCGCCAATTCAAAAAAATAGCGCAATTGATCATGAAAAGATATGGGACTTCATCTATATTGCTGATGGTAGCGCTCACAAGAACCATGAGAGACTTTTTGAAGCATGGAGGGAGCTTGCAGAGCTGGGGGTAAGGCCCACACTTGCAATCACTCTGGGCTTAAATGATCAATCTCTTTTAAAGAAGATTGATAATATTCGTAACCAATTTGGCGTTAACATAGTCAACATTGGATACATGAAGCACGATGAGGTAATCGTAGCCTACCAAAAATCTAAGGCATTAATTTTCCCCTCAATAAGTGAGTCTTTAGGATTACCTCTTTTAGAAGCTAAAGCTCTTGATATTCCAATTTTGGCATCTGAATTAGATTACGTGAGAGATGTTTGTAATCCTTCACAAACATTCAACCCTCTATCACATACTTCAATAAAGCTTGCAGTTATGCGGCACTTAGGCATTGATATTAAAAATACTGAGCTTTGCTCTGGGGATAGCTTTTGGAAAATAATAAATGGTGAATAGTTCTTCTTTATATAATGAGGCTAAAACTGATGGCGATCTCACGATATTAATTCTTGGGGCCTCTGGGATGCTTGGGAATTCGCTTTTTCGATACCTCTCAAAAAATAATAGATTTAATGTATATGGGTCTGTTAGGGGCCCAAAAAATATAGTAGAAATTCCCCAAAACTTACAGAATAAAATTATCAAAAACCTAAACATAGAAAAATTTGATGATGTTTTAAAAATATTTTCTACCATTAGGCCCAATATCGTTATTAATTGTATAGGCTTAGTGAAGCAGCTTGCGGCCAGCAATGATATTTTAAGTGCCATACCTATAAATTCAATTTTGCCACATCGCTTATCGAATGCTTGCGATATTATCGGCGCAAGATTTATCCACTTTAGCACTGATTGTGTTTTTTCTGGCGCTAAGGGAATGTATAAGGAGTCTGATTTTGCAGATGCTGATGATGTATATGGAAGGACTAAATTTCTAGGCGAAGTCCATGGTGATACATCAATTACTTTAAGAACGTCTATTATTGGGCATGAGCTTATGGGTAGTCGAAGCTTGATAAGCTGGTTCTTAGCGCAATCAGAGGTAGTCCAGGGATATAGGCAGGCAATATTTTCAGGCTTACCTACGGTTGAGGTTGCAAGAGTTATTCAGGACTTGGTAATACCAAATTTAGATCTAGCAGGTGTATTTCATTTATCTAGTGAGCCGATAAGCAAATATGCTCTCTTGGAGTTGGTGGCCAAACAGTATAAAAAGAATATCAAAATTATCCCCAATGATTATGTTGTATTGGATAGATCCCTTGATTCTACAAAATTTCGCTTAGCTACTGGGTTTACACCAAAGCCCTGGGGGCAATTGGTTGAACTAATGCATGATTTCCAATAATTACCTTCAGGAGAGGAGCATTCATTGCTAAAACATAAGACCTTATTGATAACAGGTGGAACGGGCTCATTTGGAAATGCAGTCCTTGAAAGATTCCTTCGGTCTGATCTTAAAGAGATTCGGATATTTAGTCGGGATGAAAAGAAGCAAGAAGATATGCGTATTAGATTAAAAAATGAAAAAGTAAAATTTTATATTGGTGATGTGCGTAACTTAGACTCTGTTGATGATGCTATGAATGGGGTCGACTATGTATTTCACGCCGCAGCCTTAAAGCAAGTTCCTTCTTGTGAATTTTATCCAATGGAGGCGATACGCACGAATGTGTTAGGAGCGGAAAATGTAATGCGTTCGGCGATTACAAATCAGGTTAAGAAGTGTGTGGTTTTGAGTACGGATAAGGCCGTATACCCAATCAATGCCATGGGCATCTCTAAGGCTATGATGGAGAAAGTGATGGCAGCTAAAGCAAGAATCTGTGATCCCACAAAAACAGTTTTATGCGCAACTAGATATGGAAATGTAATGGCATCTAGAGGCTCAGTGATCCCTCTATTTTTGGACCAAATTCGCTCAAATAGGCCTGTAACGATCACGGATCCAAATATGACTCGCTTTTTGATGTCATTGGATGAGTCGGTGGATCTTGTGATGTATGCATTTGAGCATGCCAACCCTGGCGATATTTTTGTACAAAAAGCTCCTGCATCAACAATTGAAGACTTGGCTAAAGCAATGAGGCAATTGCTTAAAAAGCAGACAGAAATAAAAGTAATTGGTACCCGGCATGGTGAAAAGCTATTTGAATCATTAGTTTCAAGGGAGGAGATGGCTAGGGCTGAAGATTTAGGTGGATATTTTCGAATTCCCTCAGACGCTAGAGATCTAAACTACGGAAAATATTTTATTGAGGGTGAAGTTAACACCCCCGATATTGAAGACTATACATCCCATAATACCCAACGCTTGGATATTGAAGGCGTTAAGAAAACTTTACTAAAGCTCGATATTATCCGCGAGGCAATTGATGCATAAGTTAAAAGTGATGACGGTCGTTGGAACTCGGCCTGAAATTATTAGATTGTCTCGAGTAATGGCTGTGCTAGACCAGTATTGCGATCATAATATTGTTCATACAGGTCAAAATTATGACTATGAGCTCAACGAAGTTTTTTTTAATGACCTGGGAATTAGAAAGCCCGACCTATTTTTAGGCGCTGCAGGCAAGACGGCTGCTGAATCGATTGGACAAATAATTATTTCTGTAGATGAGGCTCTAGAGAAATTAAAGCCTGAGGCAGTTTTAATTCTTGGTGATACAAATAGTTGTTTAGCTGCGATTTCGGCTAAGAGAAGAAAGATTCCAGTGTTTCATATGGAGGCTGGAAATCGTTGTTTTGATTTCAGAGTTCCGGAAGAAATTAATCGAAAAATTATTGATCACACATCAGATATTAATTTGACCTATAGTGACATTGCTCGAGAGTACTTGCTACGAGAAGGGTTTCCAGCCGATCAAATTATAAAAACTGGTAGTCCTATGAGGGAAGTCTTGGACTACTACAAAAATGGAATTGATCAATCAGATGTTCTTTCTCGGCTTGGTTTGATCAAAAATGAATATTTTGTTGTTAGTTCACACAGGGAAGAGAATGTAGATTCAGAAAAGAATCTAAAAAATTTAATCACCACTTTGAATTTGTTGGCCGAACATTATAAGAAGCCAATTATTTTCTCAACACATCCCCGTACTCGTAAAAAATTAGAGACTCTGTCGTTAGAAACTAGCCCTTTAATTCAGTTTTGCAAACCTTTTGGATTTTTAGATTATGTGAAGTTGCAATGTGAGGCTATTTGCACACTCTCTGATAGCGGGACAATTACAGAAGAATCTTCGATCCTTAATTTTCCAGCATTGAATTTGCGGGAAGTGCATGAGCGACCTGAAGGTTTTGAGGAGGGCTCAGTAATGATGGTTGGGAATAGTTTCGATCGGATTATTCAGGGTTTAAATATCCTAAGTTTTCAAAAAAGGAATTTAGAGAGGGAGATAAATATTGTTCGTGACTATGACGCACCAAATGTCTCTCTCAAGGTTTTGCGCATTATTCAAAGCTATACGGACTTTGTTAATCGTAAAGTTTGGAAAAAAGAATTATTAAATTAATTAAGATGTTAATAATGAAATTTTCTCAAAACCAACTTAAGGATATGGCCTTTCAGTGTGCTGAAAAAATTCAGAATGCCAAGATTGGCATTGAATTCTTTGATACACCTTATAAGCATTTGGTTATTGATAACTTCCTTGATCCTGAAATGGCTGCTTTATGCTTGAGTTCCTTCCCGGATCTAACTAATGAGTGCTGGGAGCATGCAAATGATGCTGATATTGAGATCAAATATCGTACCACCTGGAAATCTGAATTTGATATACCTTATGGAATGGTTGATGCCGTTCGCATTATGAATTCATCACATTTCCTTCGGGCTGTAAGTGAAAAATTTTCAATTCCTAAAGTAAAGCCTGATCCATATTTCACGGGTGGAGGGTTAAATGCAACAAAAACGGGGGGACTTTTGGATGTTCATGTCGACGGAAATTACCATGATGCTTCTGGATTAAATCGCAGATTAAATGCCCTAGTTTATCTTAATCCCAATTGGCAGCCTGGATGGGGTGGGGGGTTCGGAATCTATGATGAAAATGGGGACGTTTGTATTAAAGAAGTTGCGCCGCTATTTAATCGATTAGTTGTATTTGATTCTCACGATGAATCTTTTCATGGTTTGCCAGCCCCTCTAAATTTTCCTGTGGGCGAAATAAGGAAGTCTATCATCCTGTATTACTACACAAAAGATCCTAGGCCTGATTCGCAAATTGCAGTAAAGGAGCCGCACAGTGCTTTATGGAAGAAACGTGATCTGAAAGATAAAAGAGGAAATAAAACTCGTGATTATGAATAGAGTTTTAATAATTGTAGATTTTGTGTTGACTTTATGAAGTTGTTATTAATTGCTGATGCTTTTCCTCCCATGAGGACGTCTGCAGCGGTTCACATGTATGAATTAACCCTTGAGTTAATTGAACAAAAACATGAGGTCACGGTAGTAATTCCAACAGCTCATGTTCATAGTCCTCTGAAGGTAGACTTAAAAAATGGATTTAGGTTAATCTCTATTCACACCTTTAAGACTAAAGATGTCGGATATTTTCGAAGAACAATTGCCGAGTATTTATCACCATATATTCTTTATATGCGTTTGAAATCTAGCTCAATTATTGAGGAAAATTTTGATGGAATCATATGGTATTCGCCAACTATTTTTTTTGGACCATTAATTTCGAGATTGAAAGCGGTCTATAGGTGCCCCGCTTATTTAGTCTTAAGAGACATGTTTCCAGATTGGTCTGTAGATATAGGTTTGATGAAAAAACGGTTGCCGTATTACTTTTTAAAATTTATTGAAATTAATCAATACAGGGTGGCAAATATCATTGGGATTCAGGCTCCTGGAAATTTTAATTATTTTGATAGGCGGTTGCTAAAAAAATTCAAACCGAAGGTGGAGTTGCTGTGGGCATGGGTTATGCCAAGCAATTCAAATAAATTTTGCTCTATAGATTTAAATAAAACGTTTTTGGCTGGCAGAAAAATTTTTGTATATGCTGGCAATATGGGCATTGCTCAAGACTTTGATTTAATAATGAATCTAGTTTCTGATTATAAAAACCAATCAAACATTGGATTTGTTTTTGTCGGAAGGGGTAGTGAGGTTGATCGCTTAAAGGCAATAAAAGTAAGCAATTCTCTTAATAACATCATTTTTTATGATGAAATTGATTCAGCTGAAATACCTGGTTTATATTCTCAGTGCGACATTGGGTTGGTAGCATTAGATCCTCGACATAAATCAAATAATATTCCAGGAAAATTTCTATCTTATATGGAAGCTGGTTTACCAGTTTTGGCTAGGCTTAATCCTGGAAACGACTTGGCTGATGTGATTGCTAAAAATCAAGTTGGCGATAGTTATATTGGGGCTGATTCTCTCGAATTTAAATCGGTAGCTGATAAATTAATAAATACCATTATGCATGATGAAAATATTTCACATCGTTGTAAAAATCTGGCTAATACTCTTTTTTCGACGAGGAATGCAGTTAAGCAGATAATTGGATCATTAACTCGTGGACATTAAGATTTTCTCTAATTCTTTTCTTGAGGATTTAAGGCGAGAAAGTAGTCTATCTTTGAGAAAAAGGAAAAATCATAATTTACATTTTGATTATGAAGACCCATGTCAAAGGCTTTTTAATGCGATTGAGATGAGTAGTTATATTCGCCCTCATCGTCATTCTCTTGACCCCAAGTATGAGTGTTTGCTTGCGGTCAGCGGCCTATTTTGTCTTTATATTTTTGACGATACAGGAAAAATTTTAAGAGTTACTAAGTTTGGCTCTGATCTTTATCGAACTACGGATAAAAATTGTGGGGCGGGAGTAGAGATACCCCCTAATTCCTGGCACACAGTTGTTGCACTTAGTCACTCGGCAATATTATTTGAGGTAAAGGGAGGTCCGTTTATCCCCTCGCAAGCAAAAGAGTTTGCCACCTGGAGTCCTGAAGAGGGCACATCAAATTCTTTGGATTACCTCGAATCGCTAAGAAGGTTTGCTCAGGATTGAAATAAAGGTAGTTATTTGGTTGGGGCCTTAATTTGTTCAAAGCTAAAGAGGTTTAAATACACTATAGATTTGTGTTGCTAAGCTCAACATACCTCATAACCGTATCAGTCTTTGACCACCTACCTCGCTGCATAATAATCGGCATGCTCGCCCCTGAATTGAGCAAATCCTGAGCAGCCCCTACACGCATGGAATGGCCGCTGATTCCCTGAATTTCTGATTCATTTAATCCAGCTTTCCTCGCAATCTTCTTATAAATACGATTAATTTGGCCAGCTCCAATTTGTGTGCTTATATCTAATGCACGATTGAGTCCGCAAAACAGCATCTCTTGTTCTTCTGGGAGTTTTTTCATCCACTCTTTCAATGCTAGGTGAGCTCTTTGGCTTAAATGTAGCCACTTTCCTGTAGAGTCTTGGTCTGTCTTGCTTTTTCTCAGGAGGATGGAAGATGTTTCGATACCATTTTTAATGCTAATTTTGACATCTTTGACTTGTAGCGACACTAACTCACTTCTCCTGCATAGCGTGTCATAGGCTACAAGTAATAATGCTCGGTCTCTTACTCCTCTAATGGAATCATCGGTAGCTTGTATCAATTTATCAAGAGTATTTGCATTAATACTCCCGGCCTGAGTGCAAGAGCGACCTAATTTGCGATGCATTCTTCTCATTTCGAGTGTGACATCTGGGTCTTTAGTTGGGTCTGGGTGGCGGTTCAATTTATGGATTGTTGCAATGCCAGCCACCGCACGTCTTATGCTTGCAGATGAGCGCTTCCCATTGCTAATTTTGACAATAAAGTTCGCTATCGTCTGAGGGTGCGTGGGTAACGCTTCTTCACCTTCCTCATCGCAAAAATTAATAAGCTCATTAAAGTCGGCTTTATATGCTCGAATACTCGCTGGCGCATAGGCACCATCAATTTTTTCTAGAGTTCTGGCAAGTGCAAATCTTGCTTTCTCATTCAAACTAGAATTTTTCATAAGCAACCCCTTAAAGCTCGTATCTAAAGTTCGGAGTTGTTGCGTTGCCCATATGGGGGTGCTTGCCAAAAGCCAAACCACAAAAAGCCTGTTTATGTAAGTTTCCTTTGGCTGATAAGATGTCCGCCAATTGAACTAAATCATATTCAATAAGCTGAGCATTACGAAAGCGCGTAAATTCATTACTCATTTGTGCACTCATAAGGTGTCTCAAATGACTAAAGCTACTTTCTGGATATTCTGGAGCATATTTAGCGCGTGCTTCTAATAATTTATAAAACCCAGTCATTTGATGACCATGTAAATAGCCAGTAGAAGTCAATTTGAATTTCTTGTCTGGTGATTTATTGGGTTGATATTCCTCTGCTTTGCCAATATCGTGTAACCAAGCAAAAATGAGTGTAAGCTGGAGATTTGCTTTCTCGGTATGAACGCAATTGCCGGCAGCTATTTCAATGACTTCAAGCGTGTGCTCTAAATTACCATTTCGATAGGCATGATGATTGCAAGTTGAGCTTGGGCCTTCGCAAAATTGCTTAAAAAATACACCATCAAACAAGATGGCATTGAGCAATAACTTATTCTTTTCATCTAGTTGACGCCAAGCTTTCATTGCTTTGTCGCGTAATTGGGTGTTGTCAAACCAGTTACCTGGAGCGGTTCCGAAGATGTTGATGGATAAGTCCGGTTTGGTTAGTTGCTCGAGTCTATTGATAATGATGGCATCCTTAAAAAAGTATGGAGTCATATTCATATGCATGAGAGTTACTAGCGGGCGTCCGGTAAAGAGTGGGTTTCCAAGTTCCTCAACCCATAGGACATCAAACTCTTTTCCGTCTCCACACAAGGCGGCGCTGTGAGCTTGAAATCCTGGAATCAAAGGGGAGGTTGTAATACTGTTTTGAATAACCCGAGCAATAGTTGGCGTTGATAAGGTCTGGTCTGGGCTTTCCCCGTTAATTTCTAACATTTTGTTCTCCTGATAACTTAAAATTGGTTTAAATAGCTAAATGCAATTAAAAGCGTTAATTTGCTATCTTGAATGACATTTTACACGATATAATTACATTTAGCAAGCATTTTTAACACTTTAAATAAAAAAAGGTCATTTAAAATGATAAAATGTCACTTATCTAGGCTTATGGGGGAGCGTAAGCTGAAGCTTGTGGATGTGGCAAGAGAGACCGGTTTACATAGAAATACAGTGACTTTGCTCTACAACGAGACCGCTGCCAGAGTGGATCTGGTTGCCATGGAGAAGCTTTGCAAGTTTTTTGATTGCAGGGTTGAAGATCTCTTTGAGTATGTTTCCGAGAATTAACTGTTTTATTTTTGAGGGGAATATGCTGTGGATACTTCTGGGGTGACTAGCGCTGAACATTGGCTAACCATTCTTATTCTTGCTAAGCTTCTGGCAGCATTTCTCGTTGCTATCGGAGTTGCCGTTGAGTTTGGTGCAGAATTTATTGCACGTCCATATGAAAAGATTGTCAAAGAAGCTAATGAAGTGCAATTGAAGTCATTGGAAATGGAGGCCTCCTCAGCAAAGAGGGACCTTATAGAGGCGCAAGCTAAAATTGCTGAAGCAAATTTAAAGGCTTCAGAAGCAATGCATAAAGCAGAATCAGAACGTATCGAGCGATTAAAGTTAGAAGCGCAAATCGCCCCTAGAAGTCTTGATACCAATCAGCAGCGAGAATTAACGGCTACCCTAATGCAATTTAAGGGTATGACTGTATCAGTTTCCTCTTATGCATTAGATGCTGATGCTGCTGTCTTCGGGGGACAGCTTCTTCGGGCTGTAAAAGATGCGGGTCTTACGCCTATTGATCGAAGAATGTCTGAAGGCGCGCTTGGATCGTTAGCTTTGGGCGTGCATGTGACGGGAACTAACCCCGATTTAGAAAGGACTCTAATAGAATTTCTGAATAATATTGGCATTCAGGCCTTGTCAAGTGAGCCGCCACCATCAAGTGGTATGTCACTTGGGGGTCAAGGAGTACCCTATTCTTGCAAGATTTTTATTGGAGTAAAACCTCTTGCTAAATAACTTAAGTTGTCTTGTTAATACGTCTCCTAACTTTAGTTTTCTCCAGAATGGCCCTATTTTTATCAGCTATAGACGTGTAGCGCGTAAATGTTCTTCTATTCCCAGGAAAAAGAGCGCGCTGTAATTTCTCGGAGTAATCTATGCATCGCTCATACAGATATGCGCCAGTAAGTAGGGGCACAACATGTATATAAGACCCTAGCGTTGTTTTTGGTGAAGAGTGTCCTAGCACTCTTGCTGTTGCATAAATTTCAGCATAAGGATGCTGATAATCAGACAGAAGCGCTTCTCTGGTATCTCGTGATCTTTGGGTAAAATATTTAGCCTTATCCTCAGCATAAGACAGTTTGAATGCCGGCATTGTGGATTGCGCACCCTTCAATAACCGCTCAGATCCACCAAAGTACAGGTCCGAAATTAATGGCTTGGCATGCTTTAGCTTACCCGTTGATAGCAAGAGTAAAAAATTAGTGGCGCAGGCGTGCCTAAGCTGGTGAAATTTGGGCTTCCTATTCGAAATAGCAATATTCATCGCGCTACGTATTTTGGCAATGATCTGCTCACATTCTTTTTCAATATCACCTGCGCCATCAAGTAATAAGAATGGATTGCTATAGATGGGTTTGTCGATGGCAAAAGAAGATACTGTTACAAATTGTGCTATTTCAGAGTCAAGCTCTTGGTCTGTTAAGTGATCAAGAGGGTGTGCTGGCCAACTATCGCCTCTTCTGTGAAGTACAAATAGCTTGAGCTCTCGATATTCTCTGTCAGTTAAAAGGCCTTGAATGGGGATTGAGCGCTCAGATGATTTGGTTTTTAATCTGCGCTCTTTCCACCAGCGCACACACAGTAAATCAAGCTCACCATTTCTCATGGTGATATGGGTAGTAGCTAGCTTTAATACCTCAGAGCGCCTAAGCCCCAGTCGATAAGCGAGAGTAAATACGAGCAGTAACTTATTCTTGAGGTTTATATCAATCTCATTCTCATTCTTTTTAATGTGATCTGAGCTAGTAAGTAGCGCCCGAATATATTCATACTCAGGGATACTGAAATATTGAGCATTTGTTGACCCCTTTGATTTCCCAGAGTCCTTGTACTGGTCTTGGTCTATCCGCCCAGTTTCAATTAAGAATGTATGAAAACTGTCCCATGCCCGCTTAAAGGCAGCATGTTTTGAGCGAGGTAATTGACAAAGCAATTCCTCTAATTCTTCGATTCTCTCCTCGCTATCTGATTGGGTAAAGTCTTCTGAGAGCTCGTATTCTGTCAGTATTGCTGGTAAAAATAATTTTGCTTCTTTGGCAATGACTGTAAAAGATATCTTTTGATCGATTTTCCAAAGTAGCCAATGTTTTAATACCAAGATTAGCGGCTCTTGCGAGCTGTATTTTTTGCTTAGCCACTCTATTTTAAGTTTTGTTCTGGATTCTGGTTTGCTAGTAATGGCCGCAATGATCTTGTTTGCCCAACTAAATAGGGCTTGCTCTTTACTGGCATCTTCAAGCAGTAATCCTCTCTCTACATTAGACTTTGTGCTTTGCTCCCATTGATATTGAATGCCATGCAATCGCTCAAGCGATTGGGGCGCAAGATCCTTGGTATTAAAGCTCCCTTCTAGGTAATGCCAAATATACGATGGCAAAGTAGTGCGTTGATAGTGTTTACTGAACTCAAAGAGTTGTTTTAAGGTTTTGATTTGATGAACTGAGGAGGCATCGGGTGAGCGCTCTTTTAGGTAGTCTACAAATTGCATTACCAAGTGCTCTAGGCTACCCAATTCAATGGTAAGGCTTTGCCACTTAGTGCGATGCAATTCATAAATCTTTTTGCTAATCGGATCAGGTATCCAACGAAAGATCAAATCGTCGTTTTGGTTTTGAGCGGCTTTAGGATTTTTTTCGTAGATCTTGAGGGGATTGCGTTTGTCTTTAGAGAGCAAAAAGCCACAGTAAGGGTCATCCATCTCGGCTCTACCACCACTTAAAATCGCAATGCGATAGAGCATATTTAAATTGGTGATGCCTGATAAGCAGATCACATGAAATAAATATCCTCCGAGAGTCTGAGCGGGGTTTAGCTCTTTCCAGTTGACTTTTCTGATGGCTCCGCTCTCAAGCTCTTTGAGAATGTGGTGTATTGAAAATGCAAAGGATGCATCTTTGATCTTGGCGTAGATGTTTTCTTCTGGCACCTTGATCACAGTGCTCATGCGCTCTCTAATATTTGTGCACGCAATGTGATATTCATAAATCCAGTTTTCTATCGCGAGAAAATCGTTTTTTATACTGTCGGTAGGTTTTGAGCCTCGCTTTTTAAAGATTTTGGTCATCAGTTGACTCAATACCACTTTGATCAAGTCATAGTCTGAGGTCGATAACTGCATCCTGTCCGCTTGCTTAGCGCCATCAAATTGCATCAAGCCCTCAAACCAACTTTTAAGTGCGAGTATATTGAATGGCTCGCTCGATACCATTTTTGCAAGGTGCTCTGGCACCATCAAAGCGCTCTCTAAAGCCAATCGCTTCGCCCCCAATCTTTGTAGATGCTTTAACAGATTGGTATTGGGTAGGCCAGAGCGATGTTGTTTAGCCATTAGCTGTTGTACCCTCGTGGTAAGCGCACGTGCACATCCGCAAACCCTAAATCGCTCATGATTTTTGCAATCACGGCAGAAAGTTTATCGATGGTGTGTAGTGGGTTATGAGCGCTAAATTCATGAAAAGGTTGTGTGCCATGCACCCAATGACCTAACCACTGCTTAATTTCATCGTCTGAGATTTTGTATTCTTCCCTAGCAAGATAGAGTTGATGGACCATAAAGTGCCGATAAAAATTGGGTTTGATTTGCTCGCCAAACCACCGCTTGATAAAGACACCAAATATTTTCGAATCAAATACCTGCGCCGTAATGGTTTTAAGAATGGGTCTTGTATCCCCTTCAGGCTGCACTATATAAATTGGCGATGATTTAGGAAATGCTATTTCGGGACTGAGGGTTTGCAGTAGCAATTCAAGCTGGCTTATATCCTGCTCATACTGCCTAATAGCCAATCGCAGATTTTTAGAAGTATGAGCTAGCCTTGCTTTGCTGCCATCGCGCTGGGTTTTATCAAGTAATACAACTAGGCCATGCAAAGGGTCAATATCTTTGCTCGCTTGATAGGGAATGTGATGCGGACGATGTGAAGTCTCAAAGCAAAACCACAGGCAAATATAAAAGCTGTAGTGATTAATGGTATTGATAAGCTCATGAATATTTTGCCGATTGGGCTTGAGGATTTTTTGGCTTAAAAGCTGCTTGATTTCAAAAATAGGCTTTTGTAATGCATTGCTCTGGGCTAAGGTATTTGCGCCAATGATCAGATTTTCGGTAGGTGCCATGCCATGATCATTGGTAGAGCCAAAAATCGCCGTGTGCTGCGAGAGTGCGTATTGCAAACCAAGCGCTTTACTAGGAATGATCTGCTGATGCAATGAGTGGCTGTAGTAATGCGGGCTCGCCCTAAAAGGGGTGGGAGTATGCCAATCTAAGTGATCGAGTAAGAGTGGATCAATGCCTAAGCGCTGGCGCTCTTTATGGGCAAAGGCTTGCAGCCGGGCAATGGTCAGAGGCGGCCTTTTCTCGCCTAAGGTATTGTTTTGTATCCAAGACCTATTAAATCCTTCAAGCAATGCTAGGCACTCTTGCTCTAGCTTTTGTGGTTCATTAAATAACGGTATTGCCCCTTTTGAGTTTGTATTTTTTTGCTGGCTCAATTCTAGAAACGCTTTGACTAATCCAGACTGATCTCGAAAGGGCAGGTAGCTGGCATGCTGGTGGTGATCTTGCAAGCTTCCAGCTTTCTGAAAGGCTACCGCCTTAATTGGATAAATCCATACATAGTATGTTTGCTTGCTAGCCTTGCTTTTCAGATCTTTGGTTTGGCTCACCATCAAGGATGGCTCTGTTAGGCCATCGGTTCGAAAACCACTTTTGCCTGTAAGCCATTGCGATGAGACATCGGGTCTTCTATGAATACGGCAGGCCATCTGTAAATCAATGCCAATTAAGGCAATGATCTTGAGGATCTTGGCGGCCACACTCTGTTGACGATCCAAGTAATCAATAAAGACTTTTACCTCTTCAAAAGTCCAGTGGCAGCCATCCCACCAAAAACGCTGATGGCGGCTCGCTGTTAACTGCTGGGCATAGCTGGTGTAACGCTCAAATGAAAGTTTGGCTTGGGCGCTCCCCTCATGAAAAACCACGTCTACTTGAGGATCATCGAGTTGATCCTCAAAGGGATCTTCTCCCAGTTCTTGTGCTAGCGACAGCTCCTCTTGATCAGGCTGCGCTAGGGTAGTGATCATTTGCGCAATACCATCTTCTTCCAAATCTTGGCTAATGCTCGCTAAGTCATAAGGCCAATCCATACCCCCTTGTGCGCTTTGGCCCCGGCCGCCTCTATGTGGGCTTGTGGGAGAGCTGCTTTTTCTAAAGCCACGATCCTGCGCAAAATAGTCGACAAATTGATCGTCTACTCCTGGCGGGCGTTTTTTCTGTAGTGCATCAATAAATTGATCGTAAGTGTTTTGACTAAGCGCATTATGGAGACTAGCGCCAATGGCTGATGCATTTAAATCTTCACCCCAGCGCCTAAGAAGCCGACTCACAAAGGCAATTTTGCTCAGGCCTGATTGGGTAGTCGATGCCTGTAAAAAAAGATGTGGATGGTAAGAGCCATCTTTGCCATCGTCTTTTTGTTGTTTGAGCAAGAAGGCTTCACGGATCAAAAAATAGGCTTGCAGTTTTTGATAGTGAGCATGAAAAAGCTTACTTCCTACTTTTTGCAGATCCGGAAAATTGACAAGCGCAGTAAACAGTGGGTAAGAGGCACTGCGATGATCAACCATTAAATTTTTGTGGGCCACTTCTCCAGGCTTGGGCGTTTTGAGCTTTGGAAAATCATCTGGGTGGCTCTTGATCACCTCACAAATGGTTTGCCAAGTCTGTTTGAGTTGCGCTACTGGTAGGTATTGTGGATACTCAAAAGTATTTTTGCTGTAGCAGTTCAATTCCAAAATGGGCCAGAGCGGTGCAATCAGATCTAAAAACTCTAAGGTTTCAGGTGGCCGGATAAACCACAGAAACTGCCGCAAAACAAAATCCGGTTCCTTTGCCAAATCGTTTTTACTGGGAATTTCCCAAATAGGCGTCTGGATGCGCGAGTGGGGGCGCTGGCAAAACGCCTCAAATTGCGCCTGACTATAACCATAAAGGTGGGCGCACAGCTTGGCTAAAGCGCTACTGGTTTCATAGGCATGCATATGCAACTGAGGGGTGATATTGGGCGAAGTTGTTGCCATGCGCTGCAAATTAAAAAATGAAAATTGGCTCAGGCAGGGCGCTTAGTCATGCAAGAGGTTAGGCCTCAAAATGGCCCATTCACATTATTAACTTACTTTGAGTTAGCCTAAATTCATGGGACATATTAAGAGATTAATACCCATTCTAAGCAAGGATGAATTCTGATGCCAGTAACGCTATAAGTAATTGATTATATTAGGTATTTAGTGTATTGAAGGCATGATTTTGGCCCGCTAATGCCATATAGCAGCCACTATCCGATTGTTATTAATTTAAAGATGCAACCACTTTGGGGTTTTGAAGGTTACTAGTCTTTTGTAAAGCCAAACATAAGTGATGGCAAAAAATAGTAAGAACCCGAGCAGGATAGGGGTTGATTTCCAAAATAATATTGCGGGAATAGCGGTCAGAGTTGTCATTACCCAGAGATAAGGTGAGGTTTTAGCATTGGCATTAAACCATTCTAATTCACTTGAAATATGAGTCTGATTCAATATTCTTCTAAATATTAGGGAGTGAAAGTGAATACCATCTGGATGCCCCGGGCTTTTCCCTTGATGAAATCTGCGACGGTAGATCGTAAACAAGGTTTCTAGAATAGGGTATGCATTAACTGTAATAGCAAACCAAGGAGAAATTTCATCATGCCTACTTACTAATAAAATACTCAGAATAGCAACCCAAAAACCAATCAGATAAGCCCCGCCATCTCCAAGAAAAATTAGGCCTCTTGGATAATTCCAAATAAAAAATCCTAAGATTGCGCTAACCATTGTGAAGCTTAGGAAGATAATGGTTGAGTCCGAGAATTGAATGCCCATGTAGCCCATTGCAAGCAAAGTAATCATTCCAACCATGCTTGATAAGCCGTTAAAGCCATCAATGATGTTGTATGCGTTTGTTAAGCCTGTGATAGCAAATACTGTAAATAATAGCGAAATGCCCGGAAATAAAAATAAGAAATCTATGCCAGGAATGTCGAGGTTCTTAATGCGAACGTCGCACATCACAAAGGCAAGTAAAGCTCCAATTGCAATAAAAAGAAGGCGGATTCGAACACTGATTCTTTTGCTTAAGTCTTCAGATAGGCCAATGCCAAAAACGGGTAGAGAGCTTAGCATTAGCAAAAGCTCTTCATGGTTGACGGCAGAATATTGATGACGTAGGGTGATAGTTGTATAGATTGCAAGAGCAATACCAGCACCCCCAATTCTAGAAACTGCTTGTGAGTGAAATTTTTGTGGACTAGAAAAGTCGATATCGCCAGTAATTCGCCCATGTAGATTTTGGGTGCGAATAATCAATACCGTAACAATAAAAGAGATAAAAAATGCGGCTAACAGGCTAAACATGTGTTGATTATAGATTCTTTAATCATTGCTTCCTTTGGAATATGTCATCAAGTGGCTACTTTCTATGATTTTCTCTTGATATATAACTAGATTAGGGGGCATCCCTAGGTCTTGGGGGGATCAAAATAGAGGCTTTACTAAGCAAATGCCTCACTATTTAATACGCTTAATTAGGCTAATTTTGTAGAATAGAGTTATGAAAAATATCTATTTCCTTTTAGCCGCTGCGCGAGTGATTTGTCTTATTTATATGTCCTCGATAGGAGTCGGTGTTTTTGCTCAAACAGTTCAATTTGAATATGACCTCAAGGTATCTGCTGATCCAGCTAAGCGAGCAGCCTATCTCAAGCAATCCGGTGAGGCGCCTAGTCCTTATGAGCAGATCTACAGTCTGATTAAAGGTTCTGTATCTGTAGCTACCATCGTTGATAAGGTCGATATTCGTAAAGACCAATATCACATTAATTCCACGGGAACTTTAGGCACTGTTTTATCTACGGTACTGTCTGATCAAAAACTATTACGTGACTCAGTAGGCTCTGTTGGTAAAGATGGTTTTATCACTAACACCTATCAAGAGAAGCGCGGTAATACTGATTTGCTAATCGCTCGGGTTGAAAAAAATCTAGTGAATTTCTATAAAGTCTCTTCACGCACACCACCTATTGGAAGCGCGCCGTTTACAGGTAAGTTATTTGACATGCTTACAGTCGGTTATCAGTTCATGGGGCGTGATTTGCCAACAAAGTCAGTAATCTTGCCCGTGACTGATGGGCGCTCGCTCAAGACCTATACCTTAGTGCGTGGGGAGCCCTGGGACTTCCCATTCAATGGCTCTAATGTGAAAGCAATTCGTTATTACAAGACCACTTCCAAAGATGACGCCGCTACGTTTGAGGTCTGGTTTTCTGAAAAAGAGCACATTCCACTGCGCTCAGTCATTGGTTTAAGCGCTCAATATGGCGCAACTATTCAGGTTGATTTAAAACAGATTCCAAAGCTCTAATTATTCAATTGGAGAGATAAGATGCAAAAGAAAAGTCTAGTCTTAGTGATTGGTGTGGTGCTATTGCTCTTTGTGTTGAGTAAGCTTTTAATAAGTCAATTTTGTGAGCCGGACTCTAAAAATGCTGTCGTAAATAGCGCTGTAAATGCAGTTGCTAACGCGATCTCCAGTCCAGATTCTGGGCATCAAACTGCAAAGCCAGATCCCTTATCTTGGGATCCGATATTGCATTCTTTGGCTAATTTGTTGTCTAAAGCTTGCCCAAAATAGTGGTTTGATATTCGCTGTTTTCTTCAAGGCACCAAGCTCAAAAATAAGTATTCAAAGAAGATAATCAGGTGCACCACGCCTTGCAATAGAGTAGTTCTGCCTATGGCTAATGTGAGCGCCCCAATAAAGAAGGTTAAATACATTAGAGTGATATTTAGGCTACTAATTCCCAGACTGAGCGGTAGGTTGAAGTAGATGGCAATTGCTGCAATAGTCGGAATAGATAGCCCAATACTGGCCAGTGCAGAGCCAAGTGCTAAGTTCAGACTACTTTGTAGGCGATTGGCTTTTGCGGCTCTGACGGCAGCAAAACCTTCTGGCAAAAGCACTAGCATTGCAATCGCTATACCTACAATTGTCTTGGGCGCACCAGCTGCCTTAACGCCAGCCTCAATTGCGGGACTCAGTAATTCTGCTAGGCCGACCACGACAATCAGAGAGGCGATCAGTAATACGATGCTCACCCCAGTTTTGAGATTGCTTGGCTTGGGAGCATGAAAATTAATATCCGTTTTTTTATCCTCTACCTTAGGTAAGTAGTAATCACGATGACTGACTGTTTGGAAGAATAAAAAAGCGGCATAGAGTACGAATGAGGCAATGCCAGCAAATGCGAGCTGACTTTTAGTGAAATCTGGTCCTGGTGTGCTGGTGGTGACAATCGGCATTACCAAAATAAATGTTGCTAAGGCTGTTAAGACTGCTAAAGCTGAGTTGGTGCCCTCATTGCGAAAGGACATTTCATGATGGTGAAGACCGCCCATAAAGATACATAATCCAATGACACCATTGAGCACAATCATGACGGTGGCAAATACAGCATCGCGAGCAATGAATTCTGAGCCATCATGGCCGGAAAGCATCATGGAGATGATCAAGGAAACTTCAATGATGGTGACGCTGATTGCTAGAACTAGAGCGCCATAAGGTTCGCCCGTTTTATGCGCAACTACTTCAGCATGGTGGACCGCTGAAAGCACTCCACCAATGAGCATCACTGCCATCAGAATAATCAACCAAGTTTGACTGGCCAGAGAATGTAGAAGTTCCATGAGCGGTCCTTATTTATCAATCTAGAGACAATTTTGCTCAATTGCGGTTAAGCTATTGCCGTAGATTCATTGTTTATGAGAGTTTGTATTGGAGTTTATAGGTATTTATGAAGGCAATCATTCTTTTTGGTCATGGTGCTCGAGATATCCGCTGGCGTGAGCCCTTTGATCGTTTGGCTACTTTATGGTCTGCACAGCATGTAGGTATACCTGTAGAGCCTGCTTTTCTGGAAATGATGCAACCTTCTTTGGAAGAGGCAGTAGGCGCCCTGAGCAAAGGCGGTGCAACTGCTATTACTGTAGTGCCGGTGTTTTTTGGTCAGGGCGGCCACCTGCGCAATGATTTCCCAGTGCTACTAGAGGAGTGTCGTGCGAAGTTCCCGCAAATTGCTTTAAGCGCTACGCCTGCCGTTGGGGAGGACTTGGCTGTCTTGCAAGCCATCATTGATTTTGGTGCCAGAGCGCTCTGAATCTTGCTCTGAGTTTTCGCTATTGTTTAAGTCTTTATTTTCGTGTTGATCTCGCAATGCTTCACCAACCATAATCAATGCTGGTGAGTTGCTGTCATACCAAGCATCTGCTTTACCTGCTGCTAGCTCTTCTAGAGTGCTGGACCATAAGCGCTCACGCTTGGTTGAGACAGCTTCCAAAATATGTACTGGCGTATTTTTGTGATGGTTTGTACTGGTGTCAACGAGTTGCTGGGCAATCTTGGCAGCATCTTTGCGACCCATGTAGTACACCAGAGTGTCAGCATTCGGTTGAGCAATCGGTTGCAAGGCATCACTGGGAAGATTCTCAGTAGCTTGGGCTAAGGTGATAAACGCCACACTTCTACTGACGCCTCTGAGGGTTAAGGATTGACCAATGCTCGCGGCACCTGCTAAAGCAGCAGTAATACCGGGAACTACTTCAACTGCAATACCTGCATTCTTGAGAGCCACAATTTCTTCATCGGCTCTGCCAAAGAGCATAGGGTCACCGCCTTTGAGGCGGACGATGATTTGATATTTGTGTGCAGCATCGATTAAACGCTTATTAATAAATTGCTGGGCAGAAGAGAGCTTGCCGCAACGTTTACCTACAGCAACAAGTTCTGCTTGCGGGCAGAGCAGCAGCAACTCATGATCTACTAAAGCATCATGAAGCACAATATCTGCTTTAGTTAATAACTTGGCGCCACGAACGGTAATGAGATCTGCTGCGCCAGGACCCGCGCCAACTAAGTAGACCTTGCCAAGAGGAGTATCGCTCTCATTGGTAGTTACTTTCTCTTGCAGATTTTCCGGATTAGTTGGCTTAGTCATATGCTTACTATGCTCGGCTTAGATTGCTAGCGTAGCGCGTTTATCGCGCCAACTGTTTTGTGAAGTGACGCTAAATAAATCAAATTGCTTGAGAGCAACATCCGTCTTTTGGTCTGGACGCAATGCAAAACTATCAAAGCCAACACGCGCACCTTGTAAGAGTTGATCAATCAGCACATCACCAATGGCACGAACTTCACCAGCCCATTGAAAGCGATCACGCAGTAGTGCAGCGGTACTAAAGCTTCTACCATCTCTAAAAATCGGGAAGTGCGCTGCTACTAGCGGCCATACCTTTTTGCCTTCTTCAATCAGCTCAGCATGTTTCAAGATATCGTCATCAGCAGCAAACCACACGCCAATATGACCTGCTTTTGTTTTGCTCTGAATATCGGATTCTTGGTGATGTTGTACCCACCAAGCAAAAGGCACCAAAACATTCTGCTTGCCGTGCTCTAAATCAGGAAGGCCGCCTTCATCCTGGCTACCATTCCAGATAAGCCATTCATTAGGGGCTAAGTTAGGTTTGCCACCTTTAGGAAAATGCAAAATCTGATCATGTGCAGCAATCACAGTGCTATCACTTATATTAGCTTGGCTCATGAAGCATCTCCCGCAACTTCTGCCTTCTCTTTCTTCTTGGCATTTTTGTAGGCAGCTTCTTTGAATGGGGTCACCCCAATTCTGCGATAGGCATCTATGAAAGATTCATCTTCGCTGCGCTGATTGACGTAGGTGTTGATCACGTTAGTGATAACGTCTGGGATTTCATCTGCGTAAAAAGAGGGCCCAATCACTTTACCAATGGCGGCATCGTTACCTTGCTCGCCACCTAAGGTGATTTGATACCACTCTTCACCGTCTTTATCGACACCTAAAACGCCAATATTGCCAACGTGATGGTGTCCACAAGAGTTAATACAACCCGAAATGTTGAGGGAGATATCACCTAAATCAAATAAGTAATCGAGATCATCAAAGCGCTCCTGAATGGCTTTAGCAATCGGTAGAGACTTGGCATTGGCTAAAGAGCAGAAGTCACCGCCAGGGCAGGCAATGATGTCAGTTAGTAGACCAACGTTCGGTAGAGCCACTTTTTGCTTCTTGGCTTCTTGCCAGAGCTCATACAGTTTGGATTGCTCTACATCAGCCAGGACTAAGTTCTGTTCATGCGTTGCACGTAACTCACCAAAACTATATTGATCTGCTAAATCAGCGATTGCTAACATTTGTGCGGTTGTGGCGTCACCAGGTGCTACTGAGCCATGTGGTTTAAGTGACAAAATGACACTTGCATAACCTGGTACTTGATGCGGTTTCACATTACGCTCTAGCCATCTTGCGAAAGACGCTCTTTCTGCTTCGCTCGCAGTATTAATTACTTGTTGATCGGATAGCTTTGCTAGAGACAAATATGCAGGTTTGGTGAAATGCTTCGCAACACGATCCCACTCTGCCTGGGTAAAGTTGACATCGCTATCTTTATTAAATAGCCATTCACCTTCGACTTGGCGGGCAAACTCTTCTGGGCTTAAGGCTTTCACCAAGATCTTGATGCGAGCCTTGTAAAGATTATCTCTGCGGCCAAAGCGGTTATATACGCGCAATAGGGCGGTGAGGTAACTTGGTAATAGCTGCCATGGCAATCCAGTCTTAATGAGTGAACCTAAAATTGGTGTGCGACCCATGCCGCCACCAGCATAGATATCGGCAATTAATTCGCCATTTGTATTTTTCTTCAGTTCAATACCAACATCGTGGCAAAGGAGGATTGTGCGATCTTCTTTGGCACCATTAATTGCAAATTTGAATTTACGTGGCAAGTGTGCAAATTCAGGATGCAAGGTTGACCATTGACGCAGTAATTCGCAGACAGGGCGTGGGTCAACATACTCATCACCAGCAACGCCAGCAAAGGCATCACTCGTAATATTACGAATACAGTTACCCGAAGTTTGAATGGCATGCATTTCTACTTTAGCAAGCTCAGCCAAAATATCGGGTGTATCTTCAAGTGTGACCCAGTTGTACTGAATATTTTGACGAGTAGTGAAGTGACCATAACCGCGGTCATACTTCTCAGCAATTAACGCCATCGTGCGCAATTGATTGGAATTAAATAAGCCGTATGGAATTGCTACGCGCAGCATGTAAGCATGGCGCTGGTGATAGAGACCATTCTGTAGTCGTAGAGGGCGAAATTCTTCTTCAGCCAAGCTGCCATCAAGGCGTCTTGCTACCTGATCTCGAAATTGTGCAACCCGTTGATCTACAAGGGTTTGGTCAATGTGGTCATATTTATACATAGCCCACGATTGTCATGGATTTTCAATATTCCTTCAAATACTCAAAAATCAATCCTATATAACTCATAGCTATATAGATGTGAGAAAACCCTAAGCTATTAAAAGTCTGCTTCAATAGGCCCAGAAGACTTAAACCAGAGGGCAATCAAAGCCCCAAAAACCCAAAAATGGAGACAAGATGAAGAAATTACAGGCTATTGGCCTTGCGCTGACCCTAGGCGCTGGCTTATTGAGCAGCACAACTTTGCTTGCTGCCGATTATTCAAAGGCACCCTTGCCATTGAGTGCCACTCCCGGTCAGGGTTTTAGTCCAGACGGCCTTAAGAAAATCGACACCTTTTTTGCAGATCAGATTGCCAATAATCAATTGCCAGGAGCAGTATTGGCTGTTGCCAAAAATGGCAAGTTAGTTATTTTCAAGCCCTATGGTTATTTAGATAAGACAAATAACAAACCAATGACTACGGACGCTATATTTAATTTGGCATCCATGACAAAAGTGATGGCGGCTGTTGGCGGCCTCACATTTTATGAAGAGGGCAAGTTAGCGCTCAATGCTCCTATCTCCAATTGGCTCCCCCAATTTAAAGAGATGAAAGTAGGCAAAGTGGATGCGGATGGCAACCTCACAACTGTGCCAGCAAAAAATCCGATAACTGTACAAGATCTCATGCGTCATACCAATGGCTTAACGTATGGCGGTCGTGGTACAACGCCAGTGCATAAATTATTCCCAGCAGGATCTGCTCCAGCGGCAGTGCAATATACATCTTCAGAATTTATTGATAAGTTGGCTAGCAATCCATTGCTCTATGAGCCAGGTACCGCCTGGGATTATGGCTTTGGTATTGATGTGCTGGGCATCATTGAAGAAAAAATTTCAGGGAAGTCTTTAGGCGGCGTACTTCAAGAGCGCATTTGGAATAAGGTGGGCATGCCCAATACTACTTTTCAGGTGGCAGAAAAAGATCGGGCTCGTTTAGCTCAGCCATTACCAATTGATCCACTGACTGGCAAGCCACAAAAAGTCGATATTCTGAATCAAACGGTAAAGTTTGATTGTGGTGGTTCATGTGCGTTCTCAACCGCGGGTGACTATGTTCGTTTTGGTCAAATGCTGCTCAACGGCGGTAGCTTAGATGGCAAGAGAGTCCTCGGCCCTCAAACTGTGGCATTCATGACCTCGAATCATTTGAATAAAGATATTAAAAACAATGTGGGCGGTACTGAGCCAGGTCGTGTTGGCTATGGCTTTGGCCTAGGCGTAGCAGTACGCATGGAGCGCGGTCTCTCAGCGATTAACGGCAATATTGGAGACTTCACTTGGAATGGCGCCAATGGAACTATTTTCTGGGTAGACCCAAAAGAGCAAATGGTTGTGGTGATGATGGCCGTAGCACCCG